>Ga0185299_10000124_pt1 | contig 242956 bp, 196 predicted proteins | sample PaiPotPPA55metaG_FD_128002 | JGI IMG/M metagenome (GOLD analysis project Ga0185299, IMG submission 128002) | Iron sulfur acid spring bacterial and archeal communities from Banff, Canada, to study Microbial Dark Matter (Phase II) - Paint Pots PPA... ...
AAGATGGGCATCCCGAGGTGTCCCGGCCCGACCAATGGACGCGCCAGCTTGCTGCGGAACATGTGGCCGCCTCGGGGCAGTTCCGTGTTGGAGAACTTGTCGATGACAAGCGAACAAGCTACCCGGACCGGCTGCTGAGCGTCTCCTCCCGGATCGGACATATCAGCGCCCTGCGTTGCTTCTTTACCGATCTGTTGCTCTGGGAGCTTGTCCCTTACCGCTTCGATCCGAAGCAGACCTTCCGCTTCCCACGATCCCTGATGCTACTTCGTTCTCCCAATCCACGCATCATCGCCGAGGATGTCTGGGCAAAGCTGCTGTGGGCCGGGCTGAATCTGGAATCATCCGACCTGCCGCGCAGTAAAAACCCGCTGAGCCAAGCGAAGGTTCCCCGTTATCCCGTCGCCATGATGCGGGCTCTGGCCCTTGTGTGGTTGTTCGCTGGCCTGAGAAAGGATGAGATCGCCCGCCTCCGCCTCGGATGCGTTCGCTCGCAAACGTCGCGAGGCGAAGGTCACTCAAAGGAGGGTGCAGCCGTCTGCTTGCTGGACGTCCCGGCAAACAAGACCAGCGGTAGTTATACGAAACCGGTTCATGGTTCGGTACGCGAGGCGATCGAAGCATGGCAACAGCTTCGTCCTGCGATGCAGGCAGTTACCGATGAAAAGACGGGAGAGGTCTTCCAGGTCCTCTTCGGCTATCGTGGACGATCCATGGGAAGTTGCATCCTGAATCACTCCGTCATCCCGATGTTGTGCCGGAAGGCAGGTGTCCCGGACGCTGACGTTCGTGGTCCGATCACCAGTCACCGCGCTCGATCGACCATCGCGACGCAGTTGTACAACGCAAAAGAACCCATGTCGCTGCTGGCGCTGAAGGAGTGGCTTGGGCATCGCTGCCTCGCTTCGACGCAGTGGTATGCCACGGTCTCGCCCGAGAAACTCACACAGGCTTACGTTGACGCGCGCTACTTCGAGCGCAACGTCGCGGTCGTCCAGGTCTTGCTCGATCGTGGCGCAATCGAAAGCGGAGCGGCCAGCAGAGGCGAAGCGTACAAGTTCGTCCATCTTGGACATGGCTACTGTGCAAATCCATACTGGGCACAATGCCAGCACCGCATGGCCTGCCAGCGCTGCGACTTCTACGTGCCGGGAAACTCGACGCGAGCCCAGGCGCTTGAAGCCAATACGCACAACCAGCGTCTTATGGAACAAATCCCCATCACTGAAACGGAGCGGAAGGCGCTCGCGGGCGATCAAGCCGCGTTGCAGCAACTGATCGAGGCAAGTCCAACGCCTGTCTCATGCAAGGCCTAACAATCCCCGGCCTAGTAGGGCCACTACACTAAACGTCAAAGACCGTCACAAGAACGGCGAGCACTACGGTCTAGCGCCCGCTGTTGCTTCCGAAGCGGCGGCGGGCAGGGTCGATGAGCGCATCGCCCTGTTGTCGCCAGTTGAGAATGGAAACCGTTTCCAATGTGAGTGTGGCGGAATTGGTAAGAAAATGTTGCTCTTAGATCTCCAATTTAACTGGAAACGTTGCCGCCGAGGTCAATCAGAAGGAGAATTGCCTGTTTCTGAACGGAGTTCGGTCCGTGCAGAATTCGCTCCACCATCAGCCCGCGCATGGCAGCTCTGAAGAGGAGACGATAAGCCTGCTCCTCTGGTGTAAGCTTGTCCAGCTTCGCGACCTGTAGCCAACGTTCGACAACTTTGTCGTTCATCTCCGTCACAAGATGGGCGAGTTTCTCCCTCATCTCCGGATCGGTGCGGCAGCCAACCCAGATGTCCAGAAGAACCAGGGATTCCTCCCCGGAGTAAACATCGGCAGCTTTGTGCAGGGCAGTAACGATCCTGTCCTTCCGAGTCTTGCCTCGGGCCGTATCCCTCAGATCGACAGCAAGCAGTCGATCCGAGAGCATTGCAGCGACCGCGAGAGTCACGGAGCTTTTGTTGGAACCGAAGTGGTACGCTACGCCTCCACGCGTGCATTTGGCGCGCGCTGCGATGAGTTCCATGGTGGTACGGGCATATCCAAGATCTCGGATGCACTCAAACGCCGCAGTCACAATTTGGTCGCGCGTTACCCCGGCCCGATCTTGTTTAATGTCTCTCCCGGTTTTTACCTTGATATTTTCAGTCATCTCTACCTATTCGTACCGCATGAAATTCGCATTCTGATCCTCCAATAACATACAGGGATGACTTTTTTCTTCGCAACGTGACTCCTGTGTAACGAGAGGTTAATAAAAATCAATCATGATTGTTTTTGTTTCTATAGGAATCTCACGCTTCCGCGATCCCATCCTCGTGTGAAGGGAAGGTTAGGCATTCATGTCGTCTCTCGAAACGCCATCGTCACGCGCAATTGGCACGCGTACCCGGTTCCATAACTGCTTTTGCTTCGGTGATGCCTTGCGATACTCGATCCTAAGTCTGCTCCTGACCGGACCGGCTGCAACTCTATCCTTCGGCCAGGCCGCACCACCACCTTCGACCGGTACAGCCGCACCAACGACTCCCCAGAATGCAACCTCTTCCGATCAGGCGCCCAAAGTGATCGAGTCCGTCACCGTAACCAGCAGGAAACGGGATGAGATCGACCAGGAGACGCCAATCTCCATGACGGTCCTTAATGAGAAATCCCTCGATTCTCATTCGGTCCAAAGCTTCAGAGAAATTCAATATCTGACGCCGGGACTGCGACTCGAAGGCTCCAATAACAATTCCTTTGGACTACTGCTTAACATTCGTGGTCAGGAGTCGAGCCAGCAACTCATCGGTATCGACCCTTCAGTAGGGATCTATGTCGATGGGGTCTACCAGACCTCGACGATTGGATTGAACCTCCAGGACACCTACGGCATCGAGAGGATGGAGGTTCTCAAGGGACCACAGGGCACGCTGTATGGGAGAAACACGCCTGGTGGCGCAATCAGCATCATCACCAAAGACCCGTCCGATACGTTCGATGCCGCCATCCGACTCGACCTCGGCTCGTATGGGCAACACCTGATTTCGGGATATGTAAATGTCCCAATCGTTCCAAACCGCGCGGAATTCCGTCTCGACGGCCAATATAACGACCGAAATGGTTTCAGCCGCAACCTGGCCACGAATGCCGATCTGGGGGACATTCACACAAAGGGCCTGCGCGGAGCTCTGCGGCTGATTCCAACCAGCAAATCGGAGATTGTTTTCCGCGGCGACTACCTGGACGCAACAGGAGGAGGCCCGCTGTTTCAACCGATCTCCCTGGCAACCAAGTCCACAGCAACGTCGGAAATCATCGCGGAACTTGGCCTGAATCCCAAAGATCCGGCGAGCGCACAAATCGCAAATCAGCAATTCCTGGTAAACGGCGGCGGCATTAATCCAACTCTTGCGCCAAAGCTCTACAGCAATCCGGAACATGATCAGTACAGCCAGGGTGGCGGTTCGATGACCGCAACTCTCGATCTCCATCCAGTCCTGCTGAAGTCAATCACGGCTTATCGTAACTACAGCCATGTAGGTGACGAGGACCTCGACGCTTCCACCTTCAAGATCCTCAGCGCCCATATCACTCAGGAGCTGAACCAATTCACTCAGGAACTGCAGGGCTCGGGAGATGCGCTGAATGAAAAGCTGAAGTATGTCGCTGGGTACTACTACTACCAGACCTCAGGCATGGACAACTCCAGTTCGACGTCAGTTCCAGTGCTGAACCCTGCTAACCCAAGTCTCCAACTCGACACACTCAGAGACCAAAGCAACGCGGGCTATGCGCAACTGGACTACAGTGGCCTGTCGGTCCTCAACTTTACCGCGGGAGTCAGAGAGACAACTGAGAGCAAGGCTTTGGATTCGCATAACCAGACCGGCACTACCTGCCAGGTGCCCGTCGTCAATCGGATCGGAACCGCATGCGAAGGAAGGTTCTCCAAGGGAAACAACAATACTTCCTATCTGTTCGGTGTGAATACGACTCGCCTCAAAAACATGATGCTGTACTTCACGACCAGTCGAGGGTTCAAGAGCGGAGGGATCAATGAGCGCGGCACTGCGACAAACGGCTCTTTCGCGACCTTCAGTCCGGAGATCGCCACCAACTACGAGGGCGGGGTCAAGTCAGACCTGCTGGCGCATAAGTTACGTCTGAATCTGGATTACTATTACACCGATTACGCCAACATTCAGCGCTCCGCATCCGTAGCCGGACCAAGCAACAGCGTCATCAGCGTGACAACGAACGCCGCAAAGGCAAGGATCAACGGCGCTGAGCTTGAGACCTCTGTGATTCCCTTCCGCAACGCTCTGATCTCTGCGGTCGGAGCTCTTACCGAGCCCAAGTACATCACGTTCGCCGACCTGAGCGGCGATCATACGAACCAGCGATTCGAAGCAGTTTCGCGCTGGACCTATGGACTCTCGGGACAATACGTTGTCCCCCTGCGGTTTGGGCAATTCCTCTTTCAGTCAAATTGGAGCTGGCAGAGCGATCAGGACCTCACTCCTGCAGCACTTGGATTCAGTCCCTCCACCAGCCACGTTCAGGGAGCCTATGGCTTGTTCGACATGCGCACGACGATCGATCTGCCCCAGTACAAAGCTGATATAGCGGTTTACGGCAAGAACCTGCTGGACCAGCGTTTCTATACCAGCATGCTCGATCTCACAAGCTCCCTCGGAACCTCGATCGGACAGATCGGGGCACCCCGCATCGTCGGCGTCGTCATCAGGAAGCGTTTCTAAACACCTAAGACAAAAATGCGGACCTGGCTACTCTCCGTACGGAGATAGCCAGGTCCTGGAGTAGGAATGATCATCGCGCAAATCTCAGATTTCCATACCGTACCGAACGATAAGCTGGTCTTTGGTGCTGTCGACTCCCGGACTGCACTCTCAAACGCAGTCGATGCGGTACTTCGACTCGCCCCTCCCCCAGATGTTGTACTTGTAACAGGCGACCTTGCAGACAGTCCCGATCCAGCGGTCTATGCCTACGTAGCCTCAGAACTCGCAAGGATACCAATGCCGACTTTTGTCATCCCGGGAAACCACGATAACCGATCTGCGATGCTGGATTCGTTCCCGTCGCTTCCAACGATTGAGGAGGAGCGCTTCGTTGCTTATGCGATCGAGGACTATCCGGTGCGCCTCATCGGGATTGACTCGACTGTCGAGGGGAAGCACACGGTTGAATTCTGTGAGCGAAGGGCACGTTGGCTGGATGCGACTCTTGCGCAGCGCCCGGATACGCCAACGCTGATCTTCCTCCATCATCCCCCCATCGAAAGCGGTGTGGTTGCCATGGACTTCCTGGGCTTCGATTGGACCAGCAAGTTGGAATCTGTTGTGCGAAAACACAGCCAGATTGTGCGAATCGCCTGTGGCCATAATCACCGCCCCATGACAGCAGCCTGGGCAGGAACCGTCGTCACGGTAGCGCCGAGCACATCGCACCAGTTCCCTGCGCGCTTTGGGGAAGATGCGCTTCCAGCATTCGCCGTTGAAACACCGGGCATGCTACTGCATTATTGGACGGGCCAGGGTCTGGTGACCCACACCGTTCCGATCGATCCCGTTCCGACAAAGGAGTTCTTCACCGGCAAGCCGGAGCTATGGCGCGCCACAATTGAGAGTCTTCGCGCGGGTGAGCCTCTTCCCCATGTGGATGTGAAGCCATGAAGCCGCTCTCGGTTCGTTCGATCTCGGCCTATGCCGCGCTCGGTGCGCCTCTCAAAGCGCTCACACTTACGACGACGCTCTATCTGCCGGCGTTCTACGCCGTAGAAGGCAAGCTCGGTCTGACAGAGGTGGGCTTTATCTTCCTGATCATGCGGACCTTCGATATCGTGATCGATCCATTCTTTGGGTGGGTCTCAGATCGGACGAACATCGCCATGGGCCGGCGGCGATTTTGGATACTTCTGGGCATCGTGCCTCTTGCGATCTCGATCTGGATGGTCTTCCGTCCATCCCGTCCTGTCTCGGCAAACCTCTTCATCGGTTGGCTCGGGCTGTTCTATCTGGCATGGACGGTCGTCACCGTCTCCCATACGGCATGGGCTGCCGACATGACGGCCGACAAGGGTGCGCTGCGAAGGCTCATCGGTTGGCGGGAGTGGGCGGGAATCATTGGCATGTTAGCCATTATGGTCGTCCCTGCGATCCAGGAGCACCACGAGAAATCGCTGTCCGAACGAATGGGAGCACTGGGGATAGCTCTTACTGTGGCTGTGCTTCTGGCAGGCGCATCGGCTGTCGTAGCTGTACCTGAAACGTCAGCAGGAGTCTCTACTGCACCGTTCCATCAATTCATGCGCCATCTGGGAAGGAGCAGCCAATTGCGCCGAGTGCTCATCGCCGATCTTCTTGTCGGATGCGGCTATGGCATGACTAGTGCGCTCATGCTCTTCATCGCGAAAAGCTGGCTGCATGTTGCTGGGAGCTTCAGCACGATCATGCTGGTCTACTTCATAGGCATGTTGATTTCGGTACCCGGGTGGATTCGTTGCGCCGATCATATAGGAACCAAATCGACCTATCGGCTCGCAATCGGCCTGCTGGCTGGTGCTCAACTGTTGATTCTGGTCGTGCCGACAGGAAGGCCCTTGCTTGCAGGGATGCTTTGGTTTCTCCACGGCATCCTTACAGGCGCTTACCAGTTTGGCCTGAACGGAATTATGGCTGAGACCGCTGAGAGGGACCGGGACGCAACCGGCGAAACGCTCTCCGGCGTCTATTTCGCCCTTCTTGCAACCACAAACAAACTCGGCTACGCGGCGGCCATCGGAGTGGTCTATCCGTTACTCGATGCACTAGGCTTCTCACCTCAGCGAATCGGACACGGCACACTAAGCCTGCTGATCACCTATGCCTGTCTCCCTGCAGTCTTCTTCGCAGCCTCTGCGTGGTGTGTGGGAAGAGGCGATCACCAACAGACACTGGATCATGTGGAGTACGCATCCATCGTTTGATTGGAATGACCCTGTGCGTCTCCGTGAATACTTCGTCGCACAATAGGTACGATCAACTTTTCTCACTCATCGGCTCTCCCGAAGCGATCGATCTCCTCCGTATTCAACCTGTCAATGAGTGATAAATCTCTAGTTCCGTATCGACAGTGCTCCAGGCGCAGAAGTGCGCGTCCGCAGATGCTGCCGAGGCGGAGCATTGTGGATACGGCGATTTGTGCTAAACCGTGAGGGAATTTGGCAGGACAATTGCTTTATGGGGATTCAATGCGTTGCTATTTCGTACCGACTTTGACTCGTTCGGAATTGTTCTGATTGCAGCGCCGGCGGTGTTCATTTCGCAATTGTCCTGCCAAATGGTAATACGCTTCGACCTACCCGCGAAGCGGGTTTAGTACAAATCGCCAATGCGCTCAGCGAAGAGTTCCTCAGGCTCTGCGAACAACGAAACGCCTGCGCAAGCCGGGGCCCAAAACCTTATCTGGTGTTCTCGCCTGGCTGTACAGCCAGGCGAGAACACCATGGCTTCCAAACTCTTGACAGCTCGCTAATTCCACATAACTCAGATTCATACGCGAATGCCAGTCATCCTGCTCCAGCGTGACTGGGCAGAGTGGCTGGATCGTGACAGCGTTCGACCTGCCCCTCTGCATTTGCTCAGACCCTACGATTCTGAAGCGATGCAGTTGAGTCCCTGTAATTCGGCTGTGGGCAATGTGAAGAACAATGGACCGGACATGCTTCTCAGCCCAGAGCAGAGTCCGAGATTGCCGTTGAATAGCGCATGATCAAGCCCGCCGTGTAACCCATTCGCATTTCGAACCCTCTGGGCACTCGTCGTTGTCGTTGCTCTTGCTTTTCTTTTTGTCATTCCCGCAGGCCGGGGTCCCTGGAGAGCGCGTTCTTTGCTCGCTGGGGTGGAGCGAATCCGCTTTTGCTGTTGTTGCTGTTGTTTTTCTGGTTTGTCATTCCCGCAGGGAATCTGCTTCTGCTCTTGGGAGTAGCAGCGGCCTTTAGGCCGCGGAAACAAGATCCAACCAGAACGGGCTTTAGCCCTGGGCCCTTCGCCGATGCCGGCAAAAAGCCCAGGGCTAGAGTACTTCCCGCATCCTTACTTGGCTTCAGAAACTAACGGCTTGACCTCAGGAGCCAGGAGCATGACGTCAATGGGCTTGATACGCAAGATCAGATGAGCGCTCTCGCTCGCCTGGTATGTTTCGGCAAAGCCAGTGTCACCGGTCGCTTGCACATCGAAAACGCAACTGGCGTTCAGTTTTGCGTCGGAAACCGCCTTGCAGGCTCCGACGGCAACCGCCACGCTCACCGGCTTCACGACTGGCTGATTCGGAATCGTGCATGTCTTGGCGTTCTCAACCGGCCACTTCGTGTTGGTGAAGGTCGCGGTTGATGCGCCCGGAGCATAGTCAAAGAGAGTGTTCTTGCTCGTCACTCGCCAGGCATTGCCGAATGTGTTGTAGAGAGTCTCGTAGCGCTGATGCAACGCGGCAGGCATTGCACCCAGCGACGCTCCAGTCGGCAGCTCCGGCAACCAGCTTCCCTTCGGAACAGCGCCCGCGATTCCGCGCTCCACAACTCCATGGCCATCGCTCAGAAGCCCGGTATTTTCGAACTGGACATTGAGGAATTGTATGGAGTCATAGCTTCCTGAAGGAATCGCCGTGATGATCTTGCCATCAGGGAAATCTACTTCGATGCCCCCTCCCGCAGCGGACTTCTTCACCTGCGCGCCGTCTCCCAGATTCACAGCCGCAGCTCCGAGCGTCGTGACCGTTCCATCGATGCGGAGATCGAATGGACCCTTCCCATACGCGCCGGTGAGGCTCGGTTCATAGGTAACGCGGTGCGTCCCAACCCGCGCGGCGACCGCCGTATTCATTGCCAGGCAACTAACGAGCCCATCGTTGTTCGTACCACTGGGATCATAGTTGCCGGGAGCCACAGAAGGAATGGGCGTTTGACGCGTTTGCACCTCTGTCCCGTCGGAATCGAGCAGAGCGATAAACTCGCCCGCCGCCTGGAAGTTATAGTAGACATCGTTGACCGTAGTGATATGCGGCTCGCCGGTAATACTCGAGCTGCCGCAACTGGCCGTGTGCGTGTGAGCCGTGTCGTACACTTCCATGAACTCGATCGACGGATCAGACCCGCCGTACGGGCAGCAAACAGGCGCACTTGTTGACGGTACGAAGTTGAGATTGTTGGATTCGCCTGTCGAACCGCCATTGAAGACACACGATGGCGCACTCGCCGAACCATCGGTCACTACGAGTTTTGCAATCAGGGCCGAACCATTATTCAATACGGCTTCCGAACCGCCGGCATTTCCCAGGACGTTGAATTCTGCCTGGTTCCAGACGCTCGCGATATCTGTATTGCTATCTGGGACCGTTGCCGTATAAGCCTGACCGTTATAGGTCACCGTGGCTGCATCGGTTCCATGGGCCGTTGCTGAACCCGATAATGTCAGGTCGGCAAGATCGGTAATCGATAACTGGCCGTCTTGAATCACCGCTCCTGGTGTGTTCTGCAGACAATCGTCGCCAGGGCCGATAAAATCCGCACCACCATCAAAGAAGCCGCTCGGGCAGATGTTGGACCCATTATCTACGCCGTAGTTGAGCAGCCAATATTCAATAAAGACCTCGGTCTTGTCGGTTAATGCAGTGCTTGTAAACGATGAAAACGTGTTCGTTGCAAACACGTATTGCTGCCAGGCCTGGCAGTACGAGTAACTGCCGCAGGCAGCGCTGTGAGTGGCATTGGTATTCACCTGCAGCGTATATTCATTTCCGCCAAGAGCGCCCCCACCGCCGAACGCAGCAACACCAACGCTTGACTCTGAAGTAACTCCATTCACCGTAGGGAAGCTGCCTACAACCTTACTGAAGAAATGTCCCGAGGGAGCCTGAACAACAATGTCGTTGTTGAGCGGCGTACCACCGCCAGTGCCTCCTACCTCTGCGTGGCTGCCTTCCTTCTGGTTGAGTCTCCGCGGCCGAGCTGACCGGTACCCGTTCGGTGCAGCGCATTGAACTTCTTGCCATTCAGTACTGGGATACGAAGTATGGAAGCATCCTTCCTTGGGTGCGGGTGTGTGGTGCATTGTCGTTGCCCATGCCAGGCGAAGCGATGGTAGATCTATAGCACGCGTCGCTGGTTCTGGAGTCTGTGCTTTGAGCTGGGGTAAGTCGCTGACTTTTTCTTGTGCTTGTACTTGAGCGTAGGTCGCCCTGGACATCGAACACAGGAATAGTGCAATTAGGCAAGCCGGTGCGGCAGATTTGAGTAGTCTTTGGCTCAGTTTCATAAACGTCTCCTTGCGCGAAAATCGGATGAAGCAGCTTGGGCATACTCTTTTCCGAGGCCAAACTGAATCTCACCTGGATAGTGTCCAAATCTTCGTGGACGTATCACGAAGTCCATTAAAAAGTTCAAACTGGGGTCCGATGGAAACAGAACAAACGCCTGATACCGGGCACGCCAAAAACCACCCGCCTCTTGTCGTTGCCTTTGCTCTTCGAAGTAGCAGCGGCCTTTAGGCCGCGGAAACGAGATTCAGCAAGAAAGCCGGATAGCCCACTCATACCTCTAATCATTAGAGGTGCCCCATTCATGACGGCCTTATCGTCATGAGTGGGGTGGCGACAACGTTGTGGGGCACCCAACTCCAGCCTCTTGTCGTTGCTCTTGCTTTTCGTTTTGTCATTCCCGCAGGGAATCTGCTGTTGCTGTTGTTCTTGCCGTTGCTTTTCTCGTTTGTCATTCCGAGGCGCAGCCGAGCGAACCTGCTTCCTCCCGTTCTTCGTTCGCGTCCCCAAAAGATCGTGTGTAACAACCAAAGCGGCTGGCCCACACGTACCCCGCACCAGCTGGGTGCCCCGGACATGCGCAAAATCCGCAGACTGCCACAATCCCAGCCCCAAAGGGGCGATATATCCAAGCCTGGGGCGCAAGCCCCTGACGCAGAGTCTTGGACACAAAGGGCGTCATCGGACCAAAGACCCACAGCGCGGTGCATCTCTTGAGTTCAAAAGTGAACTCAAGAGATGCACCCTACTAAGCATGGTCTGCAACAAGGAATGTCTGATTCTGCTCCATCGACTTCGTCAATCTCTGAAAATCGGCCTGAGTGAGTTGAGCTGGCAGAAAATCTGTCCTGCCCTCCGGATGCACAGCATCCTTCATCATCCGCTCGTGGTGATACGTTGACACACTCAGCAAGCGGCACGGATGTTCACTCTTATTGAAGAATGTATGAGGCGCATTGGGCTGCACCATCAGACTCTCCCCGGCTTCACACGCGTCCCACTCAGTCACACCCTGGTCGTTCCAATACCCAATGGCCAGAGTGCCTTCCAGTACATAGAAAAACTCCGCAAAGGGGTGCCTGTGAAGTGGAATACCCATGCCCGGCACGACCGTAGTCTCAAAAATGGAGAAGGTGTAGCCCGTGTTTTCTCCCAGGGCCCTCCAGAGCAACTTCATTTGTCCGACATCAAGCGTCGGGCCGCCTGTTTTGTTGTTCTTAATAACGTTGTGAGGAATGACTTCTTCAAGTGGCGTAGGGTAGTTTGACATAAAACGATCCTTTCTTAGATCGAAGGTGAGGCTCTTATGCGAACGCCAGAGCTTGTGAGTTGCGCAGCTAGCACTCCGCTAGTCCCGTGAGTTTCCACAGTGATCTGTCGCACGAATTGTTACCGGCCTTTACACAGCCGATCGGATCGCCCCGATCAGAGAGACGATGAGAGAGGGGTTTGATCCTCGCGGCAGCCTTGCTAGGTGGTCGTCACCGTCACGGCCTGACGCACATACCGGCTGCTTTCCAGTTGCTGCACCATAAAGGCCGCCAGATCGGCCCGCCCAATCTTGTGCGCCTTCTCGCCGCCCTCCGTGCTCAGCACCCTGGCAACGCCGGTCTTCTCTCCGTCGGTCAACATCGGCGGCCGCACGAGCGTCCAGTCCAGGTTGCTGCCTTCGATCTCGGCCTCCATGCCCGCCTTGTCTACCAGCAGACCCCGCAGAAACGTCCGCATGAGCAGGTACTCGTTGAAAAAGCCGGCGTTCTTGACGCTCTCGCCCGCACCAACCACCGAGATCTTCAGCAGCCGCCGCACGCCATTGCGCCGCATCGCGTCCACAATATTGTGTGCCGCGCTCGTTTCCATCGTCGTCACTTTCCACGGCGTCTTGCCGCCTAGCGCGTCGATCACCGCATCCTGCCCGGCTACCGCAATGTCGACCGCAGCCGCGTCCAACACATCGCCCGCAACAACTCTGACATTCGCCTTCTTGTACTGCGCGGCGCCACGCACGAAAGCCGTCACCTTATGCCCAGCCGCCAACGCCTCATTTACCAGCGCCTCTCCGCTCTTGCCCGCTGCTCCAATCACTAGAACTTTCATCGCATTCTCCTTTTGCCTCGTATTTGGCCGCCCATCCAAATGCACGACCTGACGATTAGAGACCGATACTAACCATTGGTTACAAATTATTCAATGGTTATAATTTGACAATCGGTCGCAAAAATCGTCAAAAGGGACTAAGCTATTGAAGTGACAACCACATCCCCAAGTCGCCGCCTGGAGCGCAAGGAAAAGCTGCGGGGCGAAATCCTTGCCGCCGCCAGCAAAATGTTTGTCGATCACGGCTACGAAGCCGTGACGCTTCGTGCGATCGCTGAAGAGATCGGCTATACGCATGCCGTGATCTACCAGCATTTCCCTGACAAATGGCATATTCTGGCCGAGTTGAGCAGCGAGACGATCGGGCTGCTGATTCAGAACTTCGACGCGATTGCCGCGAAACATCCTGCCCCGAAAGAGCGTCTTTTTGCGACTTCACGCGGCTTGATTCAGTTCTGCACGGCCCATCCACAGCAGTTCCGCAACGTCTTCTTCGGTCCGGAGAACCGCAACGGCATCCGCGCTGGACAATACATCAACGACCTTGGCGCGCCGTTGTTCGAACGTTTCGTGCAGCTCTTTTTCGAGGTTGCCAAGGCTGAAGGATTGCCCAATAAGAATGACATCGTGGTAGCCCACACCTGGTGGTACGCGATCTTCGGCCTCGCCACGCTCATGGTCATCCAGGGGGTTGTGCCTGACTTGCCTGACCAGACTCTCGTGGTCGAGCAAACGATCGCCACGCTTTGGGCGGGCGTCCAGGCTGTTCCGCGATTGCCGAAGAGCACAGTCTCCAAGCGATCCAGCCGGTCGATTGCCCCAAAGCGCTAACAGCATTCCCGCAGGGAATCTGCTTTTGCCGTTGTTGTTGCTTTTCTGGTTTGTCATTCCCGTAGGGAATCTGCTGTTGCCTTTGCTGTTGTTCTTGCCTTTGCTTTTCTGGTTTGTCATTCCGAGGCGCATCGGGGTCCCCGACGAGCGGCTTTTTGCTCGTTGGGGTGATCAGCCGAGCGAACCTGCTTCCTCCCGTTCTTCGTTCGCGCCACCCAGAAAGGCCGCGTGTAAGAACCAAAGACTGTGGCCCACACGCACCCTACATCATTTGACTACCCCTTCACGACGGCTTTATCGTCATGAATAGGCCACTCGGTATTCGTTCAAAATTCTTTCCGGTCTACAACGCGCACAGCAGTCCAGGTTAACAACGCGGCGAGACATACCCATAACACTGCTCTGACCCAGGGGATCGGTCCAACAAGGAGACTAGAGGAGCGGTTAAGATACTCGCCGCCCAGCATGAATTCCAGCGGGCTAAACAAGCGCATCTTCTGATCTCCAAGCGTTACAGAAATGAGCAATAGAACTCCAATGGCCACAACAGGTGCTGTGTATTCTCCGGGCACAAGGGAGGAAACAAGGAGTGCAATCGCAAAGAAGAATGCTCCACCCGCCAGTAGCAGAACTAGGTGAAACAAGTTCTGGGAGAGTGAAAATGGTTTACCCCAAATGCTTGCGATCAGGCACATGGCGGCGGTGGGAATGATTGCGATTGCGCTGGCTTCAAGCGCTCCGACTCCGACGCGAACCATCATGAGCCGGCGCCTGCTCACCGGAAGCCCAAGAGTAAAGGATGCCGATCCAAGTGCATGCTCCCGCAACAGGCCGCCCATCATAAGCAGCGTCACAGCGAGCACCCACACCATGACCAGCATCCCATAGCCTTCGGTAAGTACATAGTTGTAGTAGGAGCGAAGAGTCCCGGGCACAGCTTCTTGTTCTAAATGCAGCACGATGTACGAGCACAGAAAAAGAATTCCGACTAACGAGATCAGAAATCGCGCACGCGTCTCCAGCCATGCCTTGTACCAGAGCATCGGTCAGTTCTCCTTCACTCTATCGAGGAAAATCTCGCGTAGCCCGACAGGGCTGACTTCGGTCGAACTTGGATAGTAAGCACGCGCTCGCTCGATCACCGATTCCACATTCGCGCTCACGATCATGCGAACCTGGTGCCCCCGAGACTCAATGCGCTCAACCCCTGGCATGCGAAGTTCGTATTCATCAGGCAGCGCGTTAAAGACCAGGTCAATCTGCCTGTAGGATGCACGCACATCGTCCAGCGAGGCATCCATAACCAGCCGACCCTTGTGGATCATGCATACACGGTCGGCGACTCTCTCCACCTCGGCAATCTGATGCGAAGAAAAGAAGATCGATGTCCCTGTGCTGCACTGTGACACTAGCGTCTCAAGCAACTGCTCGATACCAACCGGATCGAGACCATCGCTCGGTTCATCCAGAATCAGAAGATCGGGTTTTCGTGCAAACGCCAGCAATAGCGCCAGCTTCCTCCGCATGCCCTTCGAAAGCGATTTGATCTTTCGGTTGGGAGGTAGTTCATACATACGCAGCAACGTCTTCTCGGTATCCACACACCATGCCGGATAAAACGACTGGGTAAAGCGGATCATCTGCGCAACGGTCATGTAGTCATATAGGCGTTGGCTCTCGCTCACGTAGGCCACACTTCGACGTAGCTCCACGCTCTCATCGGAAGAATCAATCTGCCTCCCAAGGACCTTAGCGTCTCCTCCGCTCGGGCGAATCATGCCAAGCAGCATCTTGATGGTCGTAGTCTTGCCGGCTCCATTCAGTCCGAGGAACGCCGTGATGCAGTTCGGCATCACTCGCATGTTCAACTCGCAGACGGCATCGGTCTTCCCATATGTCTTGCTCAATCCAATTGTTTCAATCACGGGAGTAGTGTTCATCACTCAGCTCCAATCTCGGCCCGATGGAAAAGCGCCGTCTCGAAGAGTCTCCATATCTCGTTATCCTGCAGACCCTCCTGATGCAGTTCGTGGATCAGGTCTTCCACTTTCCTGCTCGCAGCTTGCACGCGCTCTGTCAAACCACGGGCCCGGCGTTTGATCGTGAGAAACGCACCAGAGCCCTGACGCAGCTCCAGCAATCCCTCATGCTCCAACTCCGAATAAGCCCGTGCGACGGTGTTAGGACTCACAACGAGTTCTTCCGCCAGCGTCCGAATCCCAGGCAGTTGATCTCCATCCTGCAGAGCACCGCTCTCCGCTGCATGGCGGATTTGTTGCATCAACTGCACGTAAAAAGGCTGACCAATCGAAGTATTAAGTTTGAAGAACATCGCGTCTCTCACTGTACCGATGTGATGCTACAGTTGTACAGCTGTACTGTCAACGAGTCGACTTTCCAATCTAGCCAGCTAACGGGGATGTTCACCACAGCGCGAAGCGCAAACCATGACGCTTCAGCGTCACGGAGACGGAGTAGCAGCGGCCTTTAGGCCGCGGAATAAGCCCCAACTAGAAACGGCTTCAGCCCCGGGCCGTTTGTTGGCAGCCGCAAGTGATGCCTGTGGCCCACATCTGAGTCGGAACAAAAGCGAATGCCCACCTTGAGAATGCACCACTATGTAGTATGCTTCTCATCAAAGGCAGTACATAAAACGGAGTTACCTATGCGTCTCATTCTGGTAGTCGTGATGGCATGTTTCATCGAAGCTGTATCGGCGCAATCTCCCCATCCACCACTTACACCACAGCAACTAACATCCATCGACGCCTTCGTCTCCGCCGAGATGGAGAACGAGCATATTCCTGGCCTTGCCGTCGGGGTCTACAGTCGAGGCACCACCCTCCTTGCGAAAGGCTACGGTCTCGCCAACGTCGAACTCTCGGTTCCCGTCAAACCCGAAACCCTCTTCCAGTCAGGGTCTACGGGCAAGCAGTTTGTCTCCGCAGCCATCATGATGCTCGTCGAAGAGGGCAAGCTTTCGCTTGACGACTCTATCGTCAAATACTTCCCCGATGCTCCCGATACCTGGAAGCCGATCCTGCTCAAAAACCTGCTCTCTCATACCTCCGGCCTCTCCGAATACGAATCTGGAGACCGTATAAAAGTTGGCGGTCCCTTTTACTTGCGCATGGACTACACCGAGGACGAGCTGGTCAAGAAGGTCGAAGCCTTACCCATTGAGAACCCACCTGGCGACAAGTGGAACTATCGCAACACAAACTATCTGATGCTCGGCATTCTCATTCACAGGGTCACAGGCACTCCTTACGCTGACTTCCTTGCCCAACGTATATTCAAGCCGCTCGGCATGTCCGCCACCCGCCTGATGAGCGATGCCGATATTATTCCCAACCGCGCCGCAGGCTACGAGATGTCTGGAACGGTACTGAAAAATCAATCGTGGGTCTCACCCACCTTCAACTCCACCGCTGACGGCACTCTGTACTTCAATGTTCTCGATCTCGCTAAGTGGGACGAAGCCCTGTACACCACGCGCCTTCTGAAGCAAACCAGTCTCGATCGCATCTGGACGGTGTATCCGCTCAACGATGGCAAACCGAATCCGGCCAGTTACGGCTTTGGCTGGTTTATCGGCGAGCAGAACGGCCATAAACGTATCGAGCATGGCGGCGCCTGGCAAGGTTTCACCTGCAACATCTCTCGCTACCCCGATGACTCCATCACCGTCGTCGTACTCACGAATCTCGACAATGGTCATTCCCGGCCTCCCCTCTTCGCTCACGTCATCGCTGGCCTCGCCGATACGCCGCTCTTGCCGCCAAAACTTACCGCAAAAGAGGATACGCAGCCCGCTATTGCCACGTCACTTCGCCACATCCTTGATCTCATTGTCGCTGGCAACGACAGCAGTATCCGTGACCTGTCAACGCCCGAGATGGCCCGCTATGTTACGCCCGAAGGCGTAAAAAGTGTTCAGGAAACGGTATTGCCGCTCTGGCCCGGCGGCAACCTCACTTTAGTTCACCGCGAAATCATTCCCGGCAAAACTACAGTTAGTTCCATCTTTCGACTGAAGAAGAATGACCACACCACTTTGATTTTCTTTGTCCTCACGCCCGACGGCAAAATAAAAAATCTCGGCTTCCAGCCCGATCGCGAATACGAATAGCTTTGTGGAGGAGCGTGTTTGAAATCCACCTCTTGCCGTTGCTTTTCTTTTTGCCATTCGCCCTGAGCGCAGTCGAATGGGAGGGAATCTGCTTCTGCTCTTGGGAGTAGCAGCGGCCTTTAGGCCGCGGAAACAAGATCCAACCAGAACGGGCTTTAGCCCTGGGCCTTTTGTTCGCAGCCGCAAGTAAAGCCCGTAGCCCACGTCATAAGTTGGAACAAAAACGAATGCCCCACACCTTGCGGACGCACGCAGAATCCGCGAAGTGGCACGCCACCAGCCCCAAAGGGGCGACATATCCCAGCCTGGAGCGCAAGCCCCAGGTACGAATGCCTAATTACGAATCAAGGGCTGAAAGCCTGGTATATCTCGGTTGAACCCTCCCACAAATTGTCATCTCGACCGAAGGCGCGCTTTTGCGCCGTAGTGGAGAGACCTGCAGTTTGCCAAGCGCGCCACAAACGTCGGTCTCGCGCTCTGCGTCAGAGGTAACGCGCTTCAGCGCGCCACAAACATTCGCATCGCGCTCTTCGTCACAGGCTCGCTCCCCACGCTCGGAACGACGCCCCTTCGGGCCTGACTCGATACCGCTTCGAGCTTCTTCCGTGCAAACGTTTTGTTGAGTCAGAGACCGGAAGGGCCCGGTTTCAACCGGACCGTAAAAGCCGCCCCAAAGGCCCGTACCTCGCTGCCGCAGGCCAGAGCAAAACCCATAGGGCAGAGCGACTGAATTGCCTTCTTTTGTCGTGACGAAACTATTCAGAGCTGAATCGAATCACTCTTCATCGTCTTCATTCTGAGGGCATGTGTCTCGTCTAGTTCCTCTTGGATGTAGAGAGCATCGAACGGAGAATACACGAAGCGTTCAGCTCGCTTGATTGACGCGATATTTATGAGTTTTGTTTGATCGTCGTCAATCACAGCATAGTGATCCACAGGTGAGGCGCTTCCAATGAGGCAAAACTGTCGACTGATTGGAAAGATTAGATCGGGTTCCATTCGACCGCGCTGGACATCACTCTGTCGATCACGAGGCGAATAGAGTATTACGGGGTTGTCGCTGGTTAAGAAAGCAGCGTTCGACTGCAGCAGGGTCCAATGCATACTCATGATTCGTCTTTGAAAAATCGATAATTGGGCGAACATCATCCGTAGGGACCATGCATGGTTGGTCTGAGAAACTCTTATCCGGCCGCCCTTCAATTTACGGCGATCTTCAGCGGCGTCTCGTCTAATGCCTGTCTTTTGTTCGTGCTCTTGGAGGTAGACTTCCAGTTGTCCCGGAGTATCTATAAGCGCTCGAAATCTTTCCATTTGATGATCGATGTAGGCTTGATCGACAATCTTTTTCGCGGTCGGCGTTCGTACCATCGACAGTGCGATGTAACCTGCGAGGGTTAGTCGGTCTTTGGTAGCACTAGGCAACCTCCCTTTCCTCGCCCCATCAAGTACCGCTGATGAGGCGCTTTCCATTTCGGACAGGATCTCCTCAATTGCAAAACTGCGTTTGCCGTCCTGGTCGAAGCAATAGAACCATTTTTTTACAGCGCACGTTTCCGGTGTCCGCCGCTTCATTGGCATTTCTGGGGAAAAGACGCGCAAGAAAGGCTTTCGCATACCGTCGTTCAGATGCTGGTCGCAAAAGCCTGCGAGATAGGCACGCTGAACAAAGTGCTGCGCTCTGGTTGGTTTCTTCATATGAATGGCACCTTAGCGGCTACTTGGTCCTTCGATCAGGCGGTGTTTCTTTCAAAGCGAAAGCGGTGGGGATCGAACCTGAGATGGAAAGTGTGCTCTAGATCCTCATCATTGTCCCTATAGTGGGCTACCAACACGTAATCCGCAGCTTGAAGTGCCTCTGGATTGTCGCCTACAAATAGGCGAAGCATTTCTGCGCTTATATCCCCTATTGTGTGTCTATCGCGGTGCCCTAAAGGGAGATGCCCGACACTCCGGACTTCGCTCGATAAGGCATTGACCCTATTAGGCTCCAAGTGTGGAAGCGAATCGAAATGAAGAGCGTAGCTCCCCAGCATAGAAACCACGGGGGCAAATCGAATGTTGGTGGGGGATCTTCCGGCCAAAAGAACTAGTTGAAACTGCACTGGATTACCGGTCGTGAACCATTGCGTCTCGCCCTCTGCACTCACAACATCGAGACTCAACTTAGGACGCTCGTCATGGTACTTCTTCTCTAATAGCCTCATTTTCTCTTGTGCTGATTGCCGTTCTTTTGTCTCAATCACACAATAAAGCACTCCCGCGACCAAGAAGGTGACTCTGACCGATCCCCAAAACAAAGGACGTTCTTGAAATCGCGTCGGGGCAGTGAACAACAAAAACTCGCGCACAACCGACAGGAGGCCACTCATAAGGCCCACCCCGATTGCGAGTATCCGCCACACCGCACGCCATCCATTTCGCATGTCTTACATCGTGCATCCAAACCATACCGCGCAGCAAGGGATGGTCAAACATAGCCATCAGAGCATTGAAAATGCATGTCACACGTAGAATGGTTCGATATGGCCAAACGGAGCTTATTAGTAGGAATGGCGATTGGCGGAGCCGGTGTCGCACTTGCGAGCAAGTGGCTAAAGCGCTCAAACAATGATGAACTGCGTGGGTCAAATGAACAGGCACCGGCCCAGGCATCTCCGATTTTCTTCGGAGTCCCGGCAGAGCAACAAATGTTTGCGCATGAATACTCCGGCTTCCTCGTCGAATGGCGTGAGCTTCAGGAGTTCTCGAAAGAAGTCATGCTGAACCGCACGATCCATCCGCCGGACAACGAACCGTTGGCGAATTTGCCAGACGAGGACCCGTTGGTTATTGAAGCTGAAGATCGATATGTGGCCGACATTTCGTCCTTCATGATGGCAAGAATTGCAGTTGATGACTTCAGTGAACTTCTGACGCTCGCAGCCAACGGCTGGGGCAATGGCGCCATGAAGACGCTTCGCGGAATGTACGAACGGGTTGTCACCTCTGCCTATGTTGCTCTTTTCCCAGCCGTTTCAAGGGCATTGGTGGATAGTACCTGGACACAGCAATGGAAAGTATGGAAAAGGGCGGTCGCGCTCAAGCCTGAGCTTGCCGACGAAGTCGCACCCGAAACAATTGAACTTCTACAGAAAAGGGCGACCGAAGCTCAGGCGCGTCACGAAGAATCTATCTGCAAGAAGTGCCTGCAACTCAAGCAGGTTCACGCTTGGACAAAAGTTGATCTTGAGACTATGGCGATAAAGGTCGACAAACGACTGACGGAGCTCGGCTTAGATCATGGCAGTCTCGCTGGCTACTATCTGCGCTGCTATCTGCAGCCCACTGCGATTGCGCATGCTACCGGGACGAGTGTGAATGAAAGATTTGAGCAGGTCGATGGTCAGTGGACTTACAAAATGGACTCGTCTAAGGAAAGACGACAGGCCATGATGTTCGGCCACGCGATTTTGCTCTTACTCCTCGGTCGGCAAATACAGCATTTTGGCTACGGCCTTGAAGATCGTCTGGCTTTGCGATTCAAAGCCTTCCGAGCGGTGTGGTTGCATCTATCGCCCGACGGGGTCTAGTCACGAAGGCACGAGAATTTACCGTTCGATCTTTGACGTTTGGTGTAGTGACCCAAACCAGAAAACGCCCTTGTGGATATGTCCGCCTTGTCTTCGCCTTTCATTCCAAACTACTCTCGGTAGGTGAACTCCCCTTTTTCGAGGCCGGGCGGTAAGCGCAATATGAAGAAGACCCTGCTGGCGCTGATTCCGCCGCACGAGATTTACATCGAGGTTTTCTGTGGATCGGCAAAGTTGTTGTTCGCGAAGGAGCCGTCTGGCGGGTGGCCCACTCGTCCTGCGAACCATTTGGATGCCCCATTCATGACGGCCACATCGTCATGAGTGGGCTGGCGAGGGAGTGGGTGACTACAAGCGCCGCACCCGTGGCCACCCACTTAATGACGCTCCCTCGTTTATGCGACGCGATCTAGCAACTCGCTACTCAAGGGCAGGCCAGTACCTGCACCTTCCGAAACACCTTCACAACCATCGCCAGCCTTAACAACCCGCAATCTCCGCTTCCTCTCCCGCGCAATCAGCTTCTGACAAAACGCCGCAATGGTCATACCATCCGCATGGGCCATCGCCTTCAGGTCTACGTGGTCCTGCGCCTCCAGAGTTGTGGCGAACGGAATCACATCGCCAGGGTTGTGCCGCGCATAGGGACGCTTCCGTCGTGCATGATCCGCGCCTGCTTTATCGAACTCCGCATCTATCGCCATCTTCCCCTCCTAAAATCCCTTGCCTGCTGATTTCCAGTGCTGTGACCACATCCTTCGGTGCCGCACGGTTGTCTGTTGCCAGTTCTCAGTTGTCAGTTTGAAAACAACTGAGAACTGGCAACGGAGAACTGACAACGCACTCCAACACTTCCCTCACCCATCGCGGCGCTTCCCTCGCATAGATCGGCCTGCCCAACGCCTTCATCTCCCGCCAGTAACTCAGCGCAGCCTCTCTGCGCGCCGCTTCCTCTTCCGCCTCTGCAGCCTCATCCCGGGCGCCGCGAGGCCTCACCGAACCCATCCCCGCATCCGGCCGCGCCTGCACCGCAACACCCCGCACCGCATTCTGACTTCGCGACAGCCAGTTGTTCATGAACCGCCGAATCCCGCTGCGCGTCTTCGCCCTGCGCGGATTCGCCAGCAGATACGCCTTCATCGCGCGATACGCCTGCGGAACATCCACCCCGGGATACAGCGGGCTGTCGCGAGCCAGGTCATCTTCACGCACCTCGTAGTGCGTGCCGTCGTTCAACGGCAGCGTGTCCAACAGCGCACCGCGATCCTCGGAAACGCGAGAGGCAGCGTGAACCGCATCAGCGGTGGACGCAAAAGTCTTTTCTGTTTCTGTACTTGTTCCTGTTAATGTTCCTGTTAATGCGTGCGCTTCACGTTCGTGCGGCGCACGTCCGGCGTTCGTCGCGCGTTTTCTGTTCGTCGTTTCAGCACGCGCCTGATTCGTCTTGAACTTCTCCTCCGCCCGCTTCCACTCGGACAGCAAGACGACGTTCACAAGCCGTCCGTCCTCGTTCTTCGTGAAGCGACGCAGAATCGTCGCCGAGTTCATCTTCCACTCCGCATCATCCAATCCTGCCTGTATCCGTAGCCCCTCATCGTCATCGCAGAGCGAGCATCCGTCGCTCTGCCACGCCGACGCCAGCAGGTACAGATACCCAATCCGCGCTGCGGGCCGCATCGCCTGGACGTGTACGCTTCCGCGCCAGCGGTCGATATGAAACGGCATCCACTGTTGCCAACGCTCCGCCACCTAAGCCGCCTCCATCAACCACTGCATCGGAAAAGCGCGATAGGCAATCAACACCTCAGCCCCATAGCGCTTCTGTCCCGTCGCACGAATCTTCCCCGCCGCCTTCAACTCCGCCAGCCGCCCACCGAAGGTATGAAGAGCCCACCCGGTCCGCTGAGCAATCTCCTTGCTGGTCATACCGTCGCTGGACTGCGCGATGAGCGCATAAATAGTCGTCCGAGCACTCGCATACCGAGCCTCCCCATTGCTGCTGCGAAAGGCCAATACATTCGCCCTACCCTCACCGTATTTGTTCATCAGACTGTCCTGCATACACTGTCTCCACGAAACCGAGTCACCTTGAATTGGGTGGCCCATCCTTTGCGTCGTTAAGCAAAGGGTGGGGTGCCGTTGCATTTGCTCTTGCCTTTGCTTTTCTTTCTGTCATTCCCGAAGGGAACCTGCTGTTGCTCTTGCTCTTGCTCTTGCTCTTGCTCTTGCTCTTGTTCTTGCTCTTGTTCTTGCCGTTGCCTGTTTCTCGTCGTCATCCTGAGCCATCGGCGAAGGACCCCCGCATTTCGCAGCGGCACACACTCAAGCCGCCACCTCTCCCCTGTTCTCTGTTTCCTGTTCTCTCCCCTCCTCCTCCTCCGCCTCGCGCTCATGCTTCACACACCACCCGCCTTCACTCCCACCCATCGCGGGCTCCCGGCACGGCTCGTCATAGGCAGAGACCCTCCACCCACAACGCGGCACACAAGCCTCGCAGAGCAGCACCTCTTCCCGCCGCCGATGAATCCACGAATAACGCTCATACAAATGCATCTCGGTTCGCGGAAAGGACTCGCAGCAGTCGCCGCACTCTTCTACGCCACGCCGCCGATCGGGCTGGTTCCAGGGAGCATTCGCGTCATACAACGCACCTGCAGGAAGGTTGTTCATCGCGCCAACCCCGCATGAAGGGGTTGAAAAGACACAGAAGATACTGACATGGGCTACCGATCCTCGATGAACTGAAGATAAGTAAACTTACTTATCAAGTCAAGCATAATTATCGATTTCTAGAATTGTTGCTTAACCATTGAAAAGGCACACTTAGCAGCCCCTCCTGCCTCGTGACGGCTGAAAAATCCACAAGGTACACTGATTCTCATTCCCAAGGATCACGCACAACCCGCCGCGCGTTGGACCGGGAAGAAGATCGTCACAAGGGGGACAGGACAATCAAACGCATCTGGATACAAGGTTTCGCCGTCTGCGTCATAGGGTCATTCGCTTCGGCATGTGTAGGGCAACTACGCGTTCTGGTCGATCAGGTCGGCTACGAAACGCGCTCGCCAAAACAAGCCCTCGTACTGGGCACCGACAAGGACCATCCCCAGCAGTTCTCCCTGATCGACGACGCGACGGGCAAGACCGTCCTGACCGGCAAGCTGACTCCCAGCGGCCAGGTCGACGCCTGGGGCGGCCGCGTCTTCTGGACCGCCGACTTCTCCCAATGGCAGACCCCCGGCCATTACTCCATCCAGACAGACCAAACCAGCTCCTGCGCTTTTGACATAGAAGACAATTTATTAGAACGAGATACGCTATCAAACGTAATCTTCTACTTCAAAGGACAGCGCTCCACCGGTCTGATCGATAAAGCCGACACCCACCTACCCCTACCCCCCGGCCAAACCGGTTTTGTCGACGTCCACGGCGGCTGGTACGACGCCACCGGCGACTACGGAATCCACCTCTCCCACCAGAATCTGACCTCTTACTTCAATCCCCAACAGGTCCCTCTGGTAGCCTGGACCCTCTTAAAAAGCTATCGCGTCCTCGAATCGCGGCACGACGACAACTTCACCGAATACGAACGCCGCCTACTGGACGAAGGCCTCTTCGGCGCCGACTATCTGGTAAGACTCAAACGTCCTGAAGGCTCTTTCTTCGAGAGCATCAACGGCCCCGGCAAAGACAAACTCCCCCAGGACCGAGCCATCGGCAACCCCAACTGGCGCACCCAGATCAAGAAGACCGTATCGGATTCCACCGAGCAAATCATGAGCGCCACCGGCCCTCATGCATATGAAGCAAGCTTTCGCTCCGGTGCCGGCATGGCCATCGCCTCCCTGGCACTGGCCAGCACCATGCCCGCCGACGGCGAGTTCTCTCGCGCGGTCTATCTCCGCACGGCCGAAGAAGCCTTTCAATTCCTGGAAGCGCATAATCGCGAGCTATTGAACGACGGAAAAGAAAATATCCTCGACGACTACTGCGCCCTCATGGCCGCAACCGAGCTATATCGCGCAACCAAACAAGAGGTCTATAGAACCGCTGCCGACAAACGCGCCGCTCACCTCATGGCCCGCCTGGCAACCAGAGAGAATTATCACGACTACTGGCGTGCCGACGATGCATCCCGGCCGTACTTTCACCCTTCCGATGCAGGCTTGCCAGTCGTAAGCCTCCTCGAATATGCGGAGATCGCATCCCCCGCCGCCCAGAAACAGGTCCACGATACGGTAGAGCGGTCACTCCGTTTCGAACTCTCCGTAACCACCGAGGTCAACAACCCCTTCGGCTACGCCCGCCAACTAGTGCGAATGGGAGACGGTAAAGTTCGCAGCGCCTTCTTCTTTCCTCACGACACCGAAGCAGCCCCCTGGTGGCAGGGCGAAAATGCACGCCTGTCCTCATTAGCCGCCGCCGCGCGCATGGCCGCCCCGCTCTTTGCCGACAAACCGGAGTTCCAATCGCAACTGCAAAGCTACGCCTGGAACCAGCTGCATTGGATCCTGGGCCGCAACCCGTTTGACGCAAGCATGCTTATGGGGAGCGGCCATGGCAATGCTCCCTACATGTTCTTTCGCTCCTACAAGTACACCAGCGCTCCCGGCGCCATCATCAACGGCATTACATCCGCCCTCGACAACGAAGATGGCATCGCCTTCAATCAGGGATACGCCGTAACCGGCCAGGACGAAGACTGGCGTTGGACAGAGGAGTGGCTACCCCACGCAGCCTGGTATCTGTACGCCGTCAGCCTTCCGCATCAATGGCTCTACGCACCCTGCAGAATCTCGCGCAGTAGCTGCTGAGCGATATGATTCTCCTCTGGCCGGCCAATGGTAATGCGGGCCCAGTTGGTATAGGGCGGAAAAGTTCGTCCTATATCGACGCCCTTGGCTCGCATACCTGCAGCCAACTCGGCCTGAGGTCGGCCTGCATCAAAGAAGATGAAGTTGCTATGCGTGTCCGTGTGCGCAAGGTTAAGTTCCTTAAGAACAGCCACCCATTTGTCCCGTTCTGCCGCAGTGACAGCCCGAGTCTGGCGGACATGCGCCGTATCAGCGAGAGCCGCTGACGCTGCGACGATGTTGAGCCGGCCCAGCGATTCTGCATCGCCCAAACCCTGTTGATGCAGAGCATCCGCAAGAAGCCGCGGCGCCAGCGTATATCCGATAGGAAGTCCGGCGAGCCCATGAATCTTATCGAAGGTGCGAAACACAAGAACATTCGCGCCTTCGCGGACCAGCGAGACCGCAGAGCGAGTCTCAAAGTCCGTGGTGTATTCGAGGTATGCCTCATCAACAACCACCGGCGCTCGCTGTGAGACCTCAAGCAGCAAGCGTTTGAAAGCAGCATCATCGCTGACCGTTCCAGTGGGATTGTGCGGATTGATGAGATAGAGGGCGCGAGTCTTCGCGTTGACCTTCGCAGCCAGCGCGCCCAGATCGTTTTCGTAGCTCGCGTTGAGAGGAACGGGGACTCCGACTCCCCCTACGTGCGCAGCGGCATCGACAAGCGCAAGATAGCCGGGGGTGGAGTAGATGAACTCTCCACCAGGACCGCCCTTGCTACCGAGATAGAGTCCGAGCGCGCCTAGAATCTCTCCAAGCACCACTTGTTCTACCGGCACGCGCTCATAAGCAGCAATCTGCTCGGCAAAACTCCGCGCTGCAGCGGCATCCCCATAGCGCGAAAGCCTCGGAAGCTCACGCTGGATCACCCCTGCAACATTCGCAGACGGACCAAAGGCGTTTTCGTTCAGATTCAGGTGAATGAGCTGCGACGAAGTGCCTTCTGCGGCTGAGGCAAGCGCTGACGCAGGCAAGAGAGTCGCACCAAGCGCCATACCAGAGGTCTTGAGAAGTGAGCGGCGCGTAAGAGCTGACGACATGGGTTGTTCCTTTACCAAAGATAGCTGGTTAGTACGTGATGTGCAGCCCGAGCTGCAGATAGCGCGGGAAGTTGGCCTGGGCCGTGATCGCTCCGAAATTTGCGCTGCCGTAGGCAGTATTCGGCCCTGCAAACAGCGGAGTGTTGAACGTATTGAAGGTCTGCGCGCGGAACTGAACATTCACACGATTACGCACCACGACATTCTTGAACAGAGAGATGTCCCAGTTCTCATACCCCGGTCCACGCAGCGAAAGCGTACGCGGCGCGTTGCCGAAGGTATACGCGGCCGACTGCGTAAAGGCAGCGGGATTGATGTATCCATTAAGCCGCTGGTACAGGCTTCCTTTGGTTCCAAGCAGAGCGCCAGAGACAAGGTTAGGCCTCTGGATTCCATTGCCTGCAATCGTGCTGTTGGGATTGCTGCTCTGATAGATCGAGACCGGAAACCCGCTCTGGAATGTCGGCAGCACATTCAACTGCCATCCACCGATAACCTCGTCACCCCAGCGATTTCCAGTAGAGAAGCGTTGATCCTTGCCGAACGGAAGGTTATAGAGAACACCGGCAACAAAGCGATATGGTACATCGGTCACCGAGTGCGAATACTCAGATTCAAGATCGTAGATGTTCTGAGGTGCGGAGATGCCGGAGCTTTGAATGCTGTTGGCCGTGGCAAAGGACGAGTCCATGTTGCGTGACCAGGTGAAGGAGCTGATGAGATTGATGCCATGTCCCGCGCGCTTCTCTACCTGTACGAGGAGCGCGTTGTAGTCGGCATGCGCAGAGCTGACGAAGAGGTTTACAGAGGTGAACTGCGGGAACGGGCGCAGGGTCTGTGAACGCGCAACGGTCGGTTGACCAATGATGCCGGGGCCTCCTGCAACATAGTCCGGGTTTGCCACCTGATCGCCGAGCGCCGTACCAAGAGAGAAGTTCGATGGGTTGAGCTGGTTGGTATTGATGGGCGTACTGCTGGTGGGCGACGGATTCAGATTGACGGAGCGCGATCCAACATACGAGGCATGAAGTGCAATCTGTCCCGGCAACTCCTGCTCCACGCCAAAGGAGAACTGCTGCACGCGCGGCGCATGATAGTTCTGATCGTACGTCGTCACAGAGTTGCCAACACCGGTAAGCAGGCCAGCGGAGTTCCCTGCTGGTTTCACGAAACCACTGGGGTACGGATTGTTGAGCGTTCCTGCCGAGGTCTGATCGTTATCTACGCTGGCGACATAGGAGTTGGCTGCGGTATAGCCAGGCGCGAGCGAACCGATCGGATCATAGCGCAGTGGCGCATAGAAGATGCCATAGCCGCCACGAATTACAGTCTTCGGTGAAAGCTGATAGGAAGCTCCAATACGCGGTGCGAACTTGGTTCGGGAGAGATCGCCGATGTCGCGCTGGTTACCGTTGATACCCGCAAACAGAATTCCCCCTGTGACTGGAACACCGGTTGCGAGTTGTGCGGTCGCATTGCGATCAAAGCCTACGGCTAACTGATTGTTGTCTTCCTTTAGCCCTGTCTCAGCCTCATAGCGAAGTCCAAGGTTAAGCGTGAGACGCTTTGTAAGACGCCAGTCGTCCTGCGCGAAGACAGCCGAGTAGTCGAGATACGTTTTAAGTGGCGTGGTGATATCGACCTCTCCCGAGACCGGGTAACCGAGAAGAAGATCGGCGAGATCCGACCCGGAGCCATCGCCCGTTGCGCTCGGGCTGGATTGCGTAAAGGCTCCTGAAAAGGTGTAGTTGCCGGGAGCATTGCTGAAGTCCTGAAAGTCCATGCGGATGCGGCGGTACTCCGCTCCGAAGGTCAGGTTGTGATGATTCAGCGTCTTGGCCAGCGTTCCGTTCACGATCTGCGACTTCCAGTTGTCGAGCGAAGCGGTGTTCTGCCCCAGCTGTGAGAAGTTGCGTGGGAAGATGGTCGGGAAATACTTGTCCTGAATCTGGGAGCTATAGGAAGACGGAAAGCCAAGCGAGGCGGGATCGAAGCCCTGGCTCACCTCCGCAATGAGGTTTGGGAAGCGATTGTTACCGTAACGAGCGGTCAAGACGGTCGTGGGATTGAGGATCCAGGTGCTGTTGATCTGCGTGGCGTCCACCTGGCGATGATAGGTGTACGAGTAGCTTCCGGGCAGCGTGCCGAGCGGATTTCCAAGCGGCTGCAGAGCCTCATAGAAGATATAAGAACCGCTGACGTTCCACCAGGGGCGAATCTGCTGATCGAGCTTAACCGTGACCTCCTGTGCGTGGTCGCGCACATCATCGGTTCCGGTGAAGTTGTACTGCCCCGTCCCCGTGTTTGTCTGCGGAAGCGGATAGTACGCCGCGATATTCTTGCCTACGGTGCTGACCTGACTGGTTGGAATCTTATTACCCGCAAATGGCGTGCGATGGATTCCGCTGGCGTCGGTGTAGGTCTTTGTTGGGTCGTAGATAACGTTGAGCGATCCATCTACGTTGTAGCTGTTGGAGAAGTCGCCGGTGCGTTCGAGCGCAGTGGGAACAGCGAAGCTCTCTGTGTAAGGAGAGCTCTGAATGTAGCCCTCTGCACCGATCCAGAAGAACGTCTTATTGCGTCCGTCATACAGATGAGGAATAACGACCGGGCCACCGAGCGAAGCGCCCCAGTTGTAGTACGGACTATCGGCACGGGGCACTCCATTGCGATTGGCGAAGAAGTCATTGGCCAGCCACGAACCCTGGCGCGTCTCGCCGAACAGAGAACCGTGAACCGTATTCGCACCCGAGCGCAGCAGCGTGTTGAAGACTCCGCCTCCGGTGCGTCCTACCTGTGCATCGTAGGTGTTGGCCTGCACCTTCACGTCCTGAATGGACTCGATGGTAGGAATCACGATGGGACGATTGTTCGTATCGGTAATAGGAACACCATCGACGAGATAGAGGTTCGCGGCAACCGGGCCTCCAGCCACAGACGTAGTGGATGTACCGTTCTGATCCGCAAAACGAATGAACTGCGGATTGCCGGTATTCACGAAGACGCCCGAGAGCTTTGCCGCAATGTAGGGATTGCGTCCAAGAACAGGAATATCTTCGAGGCGTTTTTGATCGAGGTCTGTGCTGATAGACGCTGTGGAAGGATCGACGAGAGGGGCTTCAGCGGAGACTTGTACAACACTCGTAGTGCTTCCGACGGCGAGTTGAATATCGAGCGTCAGAAAATCCTGCGTGGAGAGAACAATGTGCGTGCGCTCAGCTTCGCTGAAGGTGCTGGCCGCAACGTGCAGAGTGTAAGTGGACGGCGTAAGCGCGTTGAAGGCATAGGCTCCAACACTGTCGGACTTTGTGTCCCGCGTCTGATGCGTGGCCTCGTCGGTAAGGCTGATCGAGGCTCCTGCGATAACTCTGCCGCCGGAATCGGCAATGGATCCTCGGATGGCGCCGTTGTAGCTCTGGGCGAGTAAGGGCGAGGCCGATGTGAGCAATAGGGCAATGAGGATGTAGGTTTTATATCCAAGGCTGTATTGGGGGTTCTTGTAGCTATCGGTGCAACTCATGGCGACTCTCTTAAAAACGTTGTGCGTGTGTGCGGATAGATTGACTGGGGATAGGCACGTTCACGCAAGACCTGCGGAGATTAACGTGCAGGCCAGAAGAGAAAGTTGTGCGGGAAGCCTAGGAACAATGCATCAGTGCAGCGCCGCTCAACTCACAAGGACAGGCCTGTGAGGAACAGCAACTACAAAGCATGATGGAGCTAGGCATAAAGCGAGCATAAGCTTCGGTTTATGCGGATGTCAATTAGCCGGACAATACGCCAAGGCACACGATAGACTCCTTTAAATAGGAAAGTTCGACCACACCACATGCCGCTCCATGCCAAAGAAGCGACACGTGATGCGTGCGTCGAAAAGACAGGATGAACGTCATCGGGACCTATAGCTAACCTGTCATCCGATTCTTCCCTTCGACAAACCACACTCCTGTACTTGAGGGTTGGTGCGATTGAAGAGGAGCTGTTGGACGATGGCTATGACGTTCCCAAGTGACCAGTAAAGTGCGAGCCCTGCTGCAACACGCCATGCGATGAAGCAATAGATGAGGGGTAGTGCTACTGCCATGATCTTCCGCTGTAGAGCATCGGTAGCCGGGGACGGAGTAACGACCTGCTGTAAGAACATCGTCACCACGAAAAATATTGGAAGAAGGTGAAGAGGATCGGGCGCAGCTAGATCATGCAGCCACAGCCAGGGTGCATGGTGCAGTTCGCCAGCTCCATGAAGCATCCGATAGATTCCGGAGAGCAGCGGCACCTGAATCAGAAGGGGCAGAAACCCTCCGAACATACTGACGCCGTACTTTTTATGCAACTCTGCTATCTCACTGTTCATCGCAAGCATCTGCGGATCGCCGAGCTTACAGCCCTTGTATCGCTCCCTGATCGTCGCGATCTCCGGTTGGAGCTGCTGCATCTTTCGTTGTGAGCGCATGGACTTGATGCGCAATGGGAGCAGTGCAAGGTTGATCCCCAAAGTGAGCAGCAAAATATCCCATCCCCAGTTCCGAACAAGATGCTGGTGAATCCAGTTGAGCGCGACGAAAAACGGCTTCGCGAGAAGATCGAGCTTCTCAGCTTTTACCGAAGCCTGTGGCATAGCCTTAGCCGCGCTGATATTGCCCTGGCGTGCATTCGCTTGTACTGCCGGGTTCGACACCCTGGCATTGTTCTCTGCACCAGCCTTTTGATGGAATAGCTGTTGCACGTATAGGAAACCGAAAAATATGACGGCCATCGCGATCAAGGCACGTACAGTCTGCCTGCTCGTCTGCAGATTGGGATTCTTCATTTCTTCCATGGGAATGCTCCTGAGCATCACCGCTGAGGGATGACGCCTCTCGTTTGGATCGATCGTGGATTGCTCGCCAACACACTGGTGGGGCCGGTGCAGCTGCCTTAATTTGTGTTGGACTTTGCAGTATCTGAGGCCTTTGGGGGTGAGGGTTTAGGTCTTTACAAGCCACAAAGTTCGCTCACACGGAGCTGACGATGCGCCTGTCCTCACTCGCATCGTCACGAGAGCGCACAGGTACAGCAAATCAGAACGCAGCAACACGCAACTGCGAGTAGAGATCGGAGGTCGAACTAGAGGGAGCTTGGAGGGGGGAGTTGGAAGATCAACCGCAGGCGCGGTGCCCATGGAAGTGTCAGCGATGCCTCTTGCGGCATCGACAGACCGGCCTTCCGGGAAGGCTCAAATACATAGAGACAGATGGACTCTACACAGGCAATAAGCCGCCGGCAGATATCCCCTGAGTGCGAGGCCAGAAACATCAACAGGCCAGCCACAGCACAGATCAATAGCAGCTTGTCGACCCCGACAAAGAACGACGAGACGGAGTGTTTCACTCCGAAAGCGATCAGCGGGAGCAGCAGGTGGAAGCATGTATCAAACTTGCTTCGGGAGAACATAAGGTGCCTCCGACGATGAGTATACGATAGCCTCACATTTTGCCAGCGTGGTGGTCTTCGATCGGGTGCAAATGACATAAAGGTGCTATCGCAGACCTTAGGGCGGCGCGGGGAGCACAGGGGGGCAATCTGACCCGAGCATTGTTCCACGTGAAACAATGCGGTGAAATCGAGCAGACAGCAGTGCCAGATCGTGCTGCATGAAGGGTTTAGACGCCACAATTCTAGATTTTGAAGAAGAATTTGTGATATTAACTAAATAGTTTATTGTTTCAATTAAATGCGAGAAGTGGGGTAGCGAGAAAGTTGGTGGGACAGGGATGAACCGGGTGCCCCTGAAGCTATGCCGAGGACTGAATTCCTTCCCACACTAATTTATTGAAGGCCGTTCGAGTCTTTTGACTGAAATCGTCTCGACTTCACCTTTTGACGGCTTGAGACTTAACCCCATCTGCTCTTCGATTGCAGTGAAGAACGTCGGGGCCGAATCATTCGAGCCATCTCTGGACCATTTCGCGGTGCAATCATACCTTCCATTCAAACCAGTCCGATCCAGCACTGGACGTCCGTCCAACTCCGGTTGCCAGGCGAGTTGACCCGCAATCAGCCAGAAGGGCCATCCCCAGGTGTCCATCACGCCCTCGCCGCTGTGAGTTCCCTCCAGCGGTGGAGGTGGTGCTGGACTGCCCGCGGGTGGCGGAAGTGGGGGCGGCATCATGAATCCTCCACTTCCAAGGCGGGGCCGGCTAGAAGGAGCCACAGGAGAATCAAATGTCGATTTTTGGCATTTCAGCCCGCCCTTAGCCACTACCAACTCATATACAGGAAGACTCTGGGACTGAAAACTAACAACTAATCCGAAGCGCTCCGCGAGCAACGACTGCACCATAAGACGCATCTGCACGTCCCGATCGTCCGGCGATAGTTTGCTCATAGCTGCGACCTGCGCATCATCCAACTTGCCTTGGATATCATATTGATCCGTCCCAATCCACTTTGGACCGCCCGAAAGTTCCCGCGCAAAATCGAGACCATAGGCGTAAATCATGACTTGCTTAACCGTCTCTTTCTTCGCCTCAAAGCCGTCGGGACGCACAGTCTGCACCGGCCACTCCTCATCTGGTCCACTCGGGCGCACACTCGAAATCGCAAACGAGGGCGTCGGCCCCGAAACATGCAGAATCTGGCCATATAGCGGAATCATTCGCACAATCCCAAACGCCATGGGCACGAGGATGACGGTGAAAACAAATAGCGCGAGCATGATCTTCCGAGGCAGAGTTAATTCGGCCACGCGCTGAGTCATAATGGACCGGATGCGACGCTTCAAATCAGCGCCGGTAATGCCAGCAACACAAGTGAGGGGAGTTTCGACGCAGAACTCGCAGACCGTGAGGATGCTCTCTGCATAGATCTGCGGCTGCCTGCAATGCAGTGCAATCTCTTCATCGCAGGAGAACTCGCGCTCTCCCACCAGTCGTGTCTCGATCCACCACACAAGCGGGTGAAACCAAAAGATAGCCTCAACCAACATGTGAATCGCGGCCGTCAGATTATCGCGCCGGCGTACGTGACAGACCTCGTGAGCCAGCACCGCCTCTAGATGCTCATTCCCTAAACGTTCGGATATTCCTTGCGGCCATAGGAGAATGGGACGAAAGAAACCGAAGATTCCGGGCTCAACAGAAGCGGGCAACAATCTTAGTTCGATCTTTCGTTGCAGTCCTACTCGATCTTCCGCGCGGCGAAGCGCCTCCACCTCGCGACCCTCCAGCACTGGCAGGGCCCGCCGAATTGTCTCTCTGATTCGCAACCATCGCAAGGTCCAGCGGCCTAGTATCACGATCGAGCCGCACAACCATATCGTTAGAACGATGGCCGGGATTGGAGGTGTGCTTAGGAAGCCCGCGATTCGAGCAAACATAGAGGCATCCCTAAGCCCCAGCGCTGCTGTCTGGGACGCGCCCAGCGTAAAGGGCCGACTCATCTCTTCTATTGCAAGATAGGAAGCAGTGCTCGCGCTTCCCTCCCTTAGCGGCGACGGATGAAGCATCCACGTCAAATGACTGCCGAGAATCACTACCAGCGAGAAAGGAACAAGAAATTTTATCGACCCCGCTAACCAGAGCCAGTATCGAATTCTTGCGCGGTTCTTTCTCAGGGCTAAGGTCAGTAACCACACTGCTGCAGTAAACAGCGTCGATTGCCATAGGTGATTCACCAGGGCAGGCACAATCGCTCCGGATATTCCGGACAAAGAGTTTGCGATCATTGCGCTTTCTCCTTTTCTTGAAGCTTCTTCAATTCCCGTTGTGCCTCTTTGACGTCCTCAAGCCGCAATTTCCCGGATCTAACCAGATGTGTCATCACAAGCTGGGTTCGCCCGCCAAACAGCGCCAACAGCTCGTCGACCAATCTTTGCTGGGCGGCATCGCGCGAGACGAGAGCTTCGAAGACGTGGAAGTTACTCACCTTCTTGACGCGGCGCACAATCTTTTTCACCTCCATGCGGGACATCGTCATCTGGATGGTCGTGTAGCCGGGCCGTCCCTTCTCGGGAAAGGCGTCTTGAATCTCACGGATGGAGGATTCGCCTCGATCCCAGAGTTTCTCCATGATCTGAAGTTCGAGCTTCGATAGTTTCGGCGTTGCCATTCGTACCTCCAACAAATGTTGTATTAAATACAATATCTGTTTGAGCAATGTCAAGACGAAATCGCAGGGCTGGTTACCGCGGTTATCTGTGCTGACCTAGAGAGTGTCATCCAATTGTGTAACGAATGATGAGAGAAGGAAAACACGAGCATTTCTGTTTTGTTTCTGAGATAGCTCCGGACATTAAGGGTAACCACAAAATGGGCTAAAGCCTAATGTCACTTACTTTTCAGCGGCGTAAAGGGGACAGGCATTTACAAGGCAGGGTGGTGACGCAAAGAGCGACACAAATATTTGGATCACGCTCTGCATTAATGGGGTGCAGAAACCCTTGGTCAAGGGCATAGTGCGGCCTATTGTGCAACCGAGATATACCGCCCCTTCAGGGCTCGATAGATCTCTGAACTTTTTCCTGGGGCTACAGCATTCAGCGAGCAAAAGACGCTCGCTGAATGCTTCCACCCCAGGCTGGTATATATCGCCCCTTTGGGGCTTGTACCCGTGGCCGTTTTAGCCTTTGCGCTCCATTGAGCTTGTTGTGGTGATGTACGTCCACCAAGAAGATGGGATGGATAGTCACCAAGTAAGTGGCATTGGGCTGAAGCCACGCAAAGAACGCACTCCGAAGATGGGGCACCCAGACTGTGCGGCTCATCAGGGTAGCAAGCTGGGGTTGGCTCTCTGGGCTAGATCTATTGCCTGCTGTGGAAACCAGCTTCCCGCGATTGGATCGTCCAAGCCCCACAGTGGATCGAACACAGACTGGTCCGCTGCGTCCGTCGGCCATTGCGCCTGGGAATAGTCTGTGTAGTCCCACGCCCTCGCTCCGCCTGCTGCGTCACAGGTTCCATCCGACTCACCTGGCGTCTTCACCCAGATATAGGCATCCAATAACGACACGCCGGTATTGGCGGTTGGATGAGTCCCCAGCCCACGCGCCGGAGGGTTGCACCAGCCGCCATTGGTAAGGGTCTGGACGACTGCGGTTGGCTGGTTATACGGTGCTTCCCCGTAGATACTGGCATCGAGTGGCCCCTGGCCGTTGCGGCTCGTGTCGACCACGAAATGCGTCGTGGGTTCGGCTGTTCCCAGGTTCTGCTGAAACCACTCGTCGGTATAGATCCAGGTCGTAATGTCGTCCGGGTTGACTGTTCCAAGAGGCGAGTAATACTGGCTCGCACAATACGAATAGTGCCCCAACCGCCATCCACCATTGTCAGGATTGTTGGCGAACGCAATGCACTCGGAGACCCAGGTGTCATATTTGCTTTCGTAGTTGTTCAGGTTGAAGTTCGATACGTTCGTAAAAAAACCCTGCGCCTGCGTGATGCCGGCCTGTGCGAGCCGCGCTGACATAATCGGCACAGCCTGCCAGTGACTATTGCCACCGTCGATATAGACCAGCGTTTGCGATCCGGTCTCCAACTTCGTCACCGCATAGTTGATCTGGGTATATCGGTCCGCCGTGAGCTGCGCGATGTTCACCTGCGTCGGATTGTAGCCGCAATCGCTGGGCAGATCCGCCAGTGCATCCGGCTCCAGCACGATCACGGCCTTCTGACTGCCGATCGCTGCCGCAATGGCATTAATCCACGTCTCGTAGTCTGCCGTGTTCTCCGCTCCACCCGCCGAGTAGCTACCGCAATCCCTGCCAGGAATGTTGTAGAGCACCAGCACGGGGGTTGCTCGCTCCAGATGCGCTTCCACGAGAGTCGTTGTCACGGTGGCGGTCACCTGGGAAGTCGTACCGCCAGTGAGCCACACCGCTTGAGGAACTGTCTCCATGGTCGTAAGCAGCAGAGCATCCTTGAACTTCCCCTGCTCTAACAGGCCCTCCACCTGTTGTGCGGCTCCAGTGGGCGGTAGAGGAGTAAAGAAACGCGTGTCGGCCGGCAACGTCTTAGACTGTCCGTGAGCTCCGGCTAAGGAAACGAGAAACAGCGCTGCTCCTGTGACGAACCTATGCAGAGTGCGCGAGTCGATAACTGTGCTGCGCATATTTGGATCTCCCGGGTATGGTGCGGAAATATACGTGCCATCTTCTAGGCTTTCCGATCAACGATTGTCAAGAATTGAGTCTCGATGTGATGAGTCATTCATTCGTTGAAGAATTAGGACGTTCAAAATAGCGCGAAGCGCAAACCGTGACGCTTTGGCGTCGCGGGGCGGAGGGAGCCGTGGCCTTTAGGGCCGGGGTGGAGATCACGGAATAAGGGTAGGTAAGAATCGGGCTTCAGAGACCGCGGAAAAAGTCGACTTTTGCCATGATCGTCTGTGTCTGTATGGAAGAAGACAATTCTGTCGTTTCGCGCTTCGCGCTGCACTCCAGCCTCCGGCAGGTAGGAAGGGCCTTCGGCCTGACATTTACCTGGGGCTTGCGCCCCAGGCTGGGATATGTCGCCCCTTTGGGGCTTTAAAGGCGCGCTGTGTTGAATAAGCCATCATTCTTCAACGAATGAATGATTCACCACACTAGGTTATGACGTTTGCATGGCTGCTCCTTAATGACTTCCGAATTTTCAACTATCCGGAAATAATTCGCTTCGCTCTGGCTAGGCAACTATTTAATCGGTAAAACACCTCACTCTTAACTAAATCCTATGCCTCTGTTCAAGGCGCGCCGACCCTCCATCCTCGCTTGCCTATTGCAACTTTTTCAGGCTCATCTTTTATTAGCAGTAAGTGATTTTTTGACGGTACTATTGGCTGGTACCAGCGTCCCGTCAAAACCTGGATTGAATCTGGAGGTTGCCCGCCGTGCCCTCGCCCCAACAAACGCTTCGAATTTCACGCTTCGATATGCTTTTGCCGCTTCTGGCGATCACCCTCTTCTCTCTTCTGGTCCCGCAGAAGATCATGGGACAAAAAAAAGTATTCGCTCACTACCTGCTGACGAATCAGGACTACCAGGGCAATACAGATCCGACAGGCCAACTGAAAGTCCAGGCGTACGAAAAAGAGATCCAACAGGCACAGGCCGCCGGCATTGACGGCTTTGCTCTCGATGTTGGAAGTTGGCTGAGCGAAGGTGTCTCCTCGGAGTATTACATCGCGTATGCCTCGCAGATGTTTGAGGCAGCGTACCAACTCAACACCGGATTCAAGCTATTTTTCTCCGCCGATTTTTGCTGCGGCAACACAGTCAACGACGCGGAAGACATGATGCGGCGTTTCGCCAACGATCCTAACTTCAAGACTGTCTACTATCAGTACAACGGTGCGTATGTGTTGAGCACATTTTCAGGCGAAACACAGATCGGGATCTCCGGCTTTCAGCAAATCCGCTCCGACCTGGCCAACGGAACCAATCCATCCACTCAATCCGTTTCCTCAACATGGCCGACGCTTGAGGTTGGTGGAGCTCCGAGCAACGCCGACTTACAGATTTTTCTGGTTCCGGCATTCTTTAGCGGGTGGGGTGGTGATATCCCAACTCTTTCGGAGGTTCAATCCGGTTTCAATTCGTGGAGCTCTACGATCAACGGATCGCTCTACTGGGGCATCGCGGGCGTTCCAGGGTCAGGGGGATCGATCGACCAGATTCCCAGCAGCGAAGACTACGCTTCCGTTGTTCAGAATAACGGCGGCAAGGTCTATATGGCGCCGATCACCCTGCAGTTCTGGGGCGCAAACGCAGCCAGCTCCTACAACTACTACGAATACAGCGGATATAGCGGCATGAGAAAGATGTGGATGGACGCCATCAACGTCTCTCATCCTGACTGGGTCGAGATCATTACATGGAATGACTTCATCGAAGGCAGCTATGTAAGTCCCATCGACGACCCGAACAAATACTCGTCTGCAAACTATCTCACCGGAAGCGGACTGCCGACTGGAGTTTTAAATTACTTCCACACCCATGCTGGTGCCACCGCTCTGCTGCCGTACTTTACCCAATGGTACAAAACAGGCGTTCAGCCCGCGATCAATAATGATTCGATCTACTGGGCGTATCGAACACAATCGGTGAACGATACCGCCTCCAACAACACTCCCCAGATCTCAGCAAACACCGACAACGGCCCCATTGGCGATGAGATCTACGTCACCGCAAACCTCGCGCAGCCGGGAACGCTCGTCGTTACATCAGGGAGCAAAGTAACCTCCTTCACTCTTGCGGCAGGCAGCACTGACGTGCAGGCGCCTTTCGTGGATGGCAACACACCAACCTTCACCTTTCGGCCCAGCTCAACCGGCACCGTCGAACTGAGCGGAACCGGCACGGACGCGATTGGTCTTGCGACTTACGCAATAGCCTCGTGGGCAGGGTCTTCGAGCACTCCCGCGAACGATTACTACTATTCGACGGGATCGGTTGCTGGATCCAACGTCTCGTCGTCAGTCGCGGCCACGCCCACCTTCAGCCCCGCCGCGGGATCGTATGCGAGCGCCCAGACTGTGACCCTCTCCGATGCCACCTCCGGCGCGCAGATCCACTACACCACCAACGGCACCACCCCGACGACTTCCTCGACACTCTATTCCACGCCCATCACGGTGAGCGCGACCGAGACCGTAGAAGCCATCGCCGTCGCTTCCGGATACACCAATAGCGCGGTCGCAACAGCCGCTTTCACTATCAGCGGAACGGCCGAAGGTCCGTATGGCGGCACGCCTACAGCCATCCCCGGCACAGTACAGGCGGAGAACTACGACACGGGTGGCCAGGGTGTCGCCTACAACGTGACTTCGATCAACGGCAGTGGGAACAGCTACCGCTCCGATGGTGTCGATCTGGAGACGACCTCCGACACGGGCGGCGGCTACGATCTCGGATGGACAACTTCCGGACAATGGTTTCGCTACACCGTCAATGTCGCTACGGCCGGAACCTACACGGTCAGCTTCCGCGTCGCCGCTCCCAGTGCTGTGACCGATGCCTTCCATCTATCGAACGCCTCGGGAACAAACCTGAGTGGATCCGTCAACCTACCCGCGACAGGCGGTTGGCAGACATGGGCAACGGTAACGGCAAGTGTCACACTCCCGGCGGGTCAGCAAGTCCTAACGCTTAACCAGGACAACGCTGGTTGGAACTTCAACTACGTAACGTTTGCGGCGTTAGGATCGCCCTACGGCGGCACTCCCGCAGCTATCCCCGGCACGGTGCAGGCCGAGAACTATGACACAGGTGGTCAGGGTTCCGCCTATAACGTGACTTCGATCAACGGCAGCGGAAACAGCTATCGCTCCGACGGCGTCGATCTGGAGACGACCTCCGATACCAGTGGGGGCTACGATCTCGGATGGACAACCTCCGGACAGTGGTTTCACTACACCGTCAACGTCGCTACAGCTGGAACCTACACGGTCAGCTTCCGCATCGCCGCTCCCAGCGCTGTTACTGATGCTTTGCATCTGTCGAACGCCTCGGGAACAAACCTGAGCGGATCCGTTAATATTCCGGCGACCGGCGGTTGGCAGACATGGGCGACGGTGACAGCCAGCGTCACACTGCCGGCGGGCCGACAGGTCTTAACGCTCAACCAGGACAATGCCGGTTGGAATATCAACTACATGACGTATTGATATTCCAACCCGGCGCTAGAGCAGTTGTATTTACAACTACCCTCAGATCTGTCATCTCGACCGACCAACGGAAGCGGAAAAACCCCTTGATGCAGAGCGTGATGCAAATGTTTGTGGCACGCTTTGCGTCTAGAAACCCCTGTATTTTCGATGCCTCCAAGGGCACGATTGCCTGCAACAAGAACACACTTTGCAGCTGACGATAGGCACCTCTGGCAAGGTAGTACAGCGTCTCCCCTTGGCTTCTTCGGCAGTATAAGCATCTGAGAAATGCAGGGGTTTCTCCGCTCCCGTTGGTCGGTCGAAATGACAGATTTGGGGGTAGGTTTGTAAGTACAATTGCAGTGAGAGTATTCAGTTTTTCGTACTAAACAGAAACGGCCTCCCTTGCGAGAGGCCGTTTCATCGCGTTGACCGCAATCTAGTGAGAGGTCGTACGACGGCGGACGGGAGGCTTCGCCGGTGCTTTCTTCGGTACGAGTGAGCTATCGCTCATTGTGATCACGACTGGTGGCGATGAGGTGTAGGACGCATAGGTTCCACTCAGATTTACTTTTTCACCTGCCTTAGGCACGGTCGTCAATGGCTCCTTCAGGTTGAAGGTAAAGTCAGCCGTCTTGTTTTGCACAGCATCCTCGGAAACTGCAACCTGAACGGCATCCGCAGTGGCAGAGATCACCAGGATATCGGTAAATGCTACGGATTTACCCTTGACGGTATCGAAGACCTCATCCGCGTAGGTCTTTTGGGTCTTGGGGTCCACCTGACCCGTAGCAGGATCTATCGTTCCCGTCTTAGGATCGGGAACATTGCCATACTGGAACACAAACTCCTTGTCGCCGGGGGCCAATTTCGCAAGATCGGGTGTGCCGGCGATCGTCTGCTTTACGTAATCAATAGGCTTGGGTGCGGCTTTAATAGTGGTGCCCAAGTCAGCTGGAGGCGTCAGGCTTGTCTTCACCAATGCCTGTAGCTTGTCATAGCCACTCGCGTCGCCATGGTACTTCTTGTAGCAATAGGTTGCCGTCGGCTGGATCGCCGACGCGTACTGGCCTGCAAACACAGCAGCGCGAGTCGCATACCAGGCGCAGTTCAGGTAATCAGGCGGCGTCGATTGCAGATAGGCGTTCGCCAGATAGAACACATCCTGCAGCACGGCACCGGGCGTCTGCGTCGCGTCCGGTGTTACGCCGCCGAGTTCGGTTTTTATCGCCGTGATGGCATCCGCATAGTCCTTCTTGGATATATCGTCGTCGGCAATCGTGCTCTCGAAGGTAGTCGTGGCCGACTTGAAGGTTGCGTCATCCACGCCACTTGGCTTGCCTGCACTCAAGCCCGTTTGGGCGTAGCCGGCTGCCTTATCAAGAGCGGCAGTCTTGGCTGCGGGATCGGTCAGAGCATCTCCCGCGGTCCTGCGCAGAATGGTTTCGGAGAACAATGCCCGAAAATTCTGCGGATCGACTTGCAGAAGACGGTCTGCTGCATCCAGCGCCTTGGTCTGATCGTTGGCGTTGTAGTAGGCGAGCATCAGTTTCCCGAGCGCATCCTTCTTGACCGCGGAGTTTGGATACGCCTTCAGATAGGCCTCCCACGCGGCTGCCTGCGCAGCGGGCGTGGCTGCGGTATCGGCATCGTTATAGGCCTTGTACTCTTCCGCCGACATCTGAATCTGTCCGGCAGCCTGACCAGCGGCAGGGGCTGAGGCATCCTGCGCAAAGCAGGGTTGCACAACGGTAGCAACGCCGGCCATTGCCAGCAATGAAGCAAGTACGACCTTCTTCATAGAAGAGCTCCTGGGCTGAATTAAGATGACAATATACCTATACAAGACAACACCTTTGTTCGGCCACGATAAAACAGCTCGACGCTCCAGAAAACGGCGAACACTGCAGGGTCGAGAGCCTCTATGACCGAAGACGAACACATCCTCACAGGCGGAAACGTCGCCGCACGCGTCGTAAGAATCGGAGAGACGGTACGCAAGCCGGTCACGATTGCCACACCCAGCGTCAAAAACCTTCTGAATTTCCTGCATGATCGAGGCTACCCAGCATGCCCGCAACACTTTGGGATGGATGAACAAGGCCGGCAATCTTTGGAGTTTGTTCCGGGAGTCATGGCCAATGCTGGAACCCCGTTGAGCCTCGCCGATTTAGAGCAGGTCGGCAGACTCATCCGACAATTGCACGAGCTTACAGCATGCTTCCCTATTCCGGCCGACGCACGCTGGGATGTTCCAATACGTCCTGACCATGACGATCTCATCTGTCACAACGATCTCGCACCATGGAATCTGGTGCGTAACGGGGATCGATGGGTCTTCATCGACTGGGATAACTCGGGTCCCGGTTCTCGCCTTTGGGACCTATCCTATGCGGCGATCACCTTCCCTCCCATAGAGCCGCAGGGGGACATCACAGAGATCGTTCCACGAGTCGGCGCATTGATCAGAGGCTACGGATTGTCCCCTTCGCAAGGCCATGCCTTACCCGCGTTAATGCGTAGACGCGCTCAAGCCATGGGAGACCTCCTCGTAAGTGGTGCAGAGAAGGGTCTTCAACCTTGGACACAGATGTATGAAGCAGATCACACCAAGTACTGGTTAGGTGCGTCACAGTTTGTAGAGGAACATCGCCAAGCCTTACAAGACGTCTGCAGGAACCTATGAGTGAACCTGCAGGGGATACATTTGTATATGGGCTATTTTCTAACTTCCGCGAATCTCGGCTTTCGATGCTGGAGTGAGGAAGACCTACCTCTGGCGATGGGCCTCTGGGGCGACCCTGAAGTGAGTGCGCTGATTGGCGGACCTTTCGATCCACAAATGGTGCGCTCACGGCTTATGAACGAAATTGCAGAGATGCAGAAATGTGGTCTTCAATATTGGCCTTCTTTTCTGCTCGATGGCGACATCCACGTCGGATGTGCGGGGTTCAGACTCTATAACGCGGAACAACGCATCTACGAATTGGGCGTTCATCTGCGCACAGCATTCTGGAAGAGAGGCTTCGCGAAAGAGTCCGCCAGAGCCATGATTGAATATGGGTTTGACGTTCTCGGCGCCGAAGCGCTATTTGCAGGACATCATCCGGCAAACGACGCGTCTCGAAACTTATTATTGGCACTCGGCTTTGTTCCTACGCACGAGGAGATGTATCAGCCTACAGGATTGATGCACCCTTCGTACCTGCTGCACAAAACATAGGCCAGGCGAAGATAGCTATCCTGTCACCCCGTTCTTCCCGGTCCTTTGTTAGTGTGGCGAGTAGCCGGAGGAATGTAGTGGAAACGCACCAGGTAGATGTTGTCGCCTTTGCCGTGCTTGGCTACCTTGAACAGATCGAGAACGCCGAGGAAGCCGGACTCGCGAGCGATCTGCGGGGTGATATCGGGAAACCCAATCGGATCAATAGAGTCGATCTCAATCTCGCCCTCCCCCATGCGATAGCGGGCTCCCACTCTTACATGGGGTCGCACCCAGATGCGGACACTGCAAGTGATCCGCCCGCTGCGAACTCCCTCGCGAAGCCGCTTGGTAAACAACATGAATAAGAGTGTATGCCGCAGCAGCCATCCCACTACCTGTAATCGATCTAAGTCATGACCTGTCTCGCCCATCGTTCAATTCCATGAACAATGCAGTCAGACAGACGCGCTGCTTGACTAGGTAATAAGGCCCGGGTAATAAGTATGCTGCCGCCGAATTGCTCCACACTGACAGGTTCAGAGGCCGGATGAACCTCGCCTTGTATCGTCTGGAATTTTTACGGAACTTCTATTCATTCTCACTTGACTAGAGAGGCACGCTGGTAGTAGTTTGAATCCCGCCGTCATGGAATCGTTACCAACGTAAGACAGAACACAATTTTCATAGGCGGTCCGGTAGCGGGTCGCATCTGTCCGATGCGTGCGTACCAAGCTGTCGCAGTCAGTAGTCAGGAATACTTCTTCATCTGCATGAACAGTAGAACCGTGTGGTTCACTGCTTTCCGCACGGAATGAACCGCAGATTCATTGCACGTCGCCTGTATAGCGAACCCGCAAGGAGAATGCTCCATGAACGTACGTTTTTGCGCAGTCTTGTGTCGTGTAGTCGGCCTTTTCCTCGCAACCCTGTTGGTGCTGAGCGCCGTTCGCCCAGCCCTCGCACAGTGGACCACTGCCGATGCTCAGACTGCCTTCAGCAACTACAACAACGGCTTCTACTTCAATACCAGCGGCAATAACTACGATTACCGCGTGCAACAGGGATCCACTACGACTTCAGGCTTTTGGGTCGGAGCTGAAGAGATTGAACTCGCAATTGACGCCTATAACAACAGCCCAACTACGGCCAACCTCAACATCATCAACCAATTATGCAATGGCTTTGTTGCTCAATTTGGGAGCAACTGGTCTGGTGATAGCTTCGACGATGATTTAATGTGGGCGACCATAGCCTTCGACAGGGCCTATGCTGCAACCGGGACAGCCGCCTGGTTAAGTGACGCGGAGACCAACTTCGCTGTCGTCTGGAGTCGAGGGTACGACACAACCTTCGGAGGAGGCATCTGGTGGAACGCCGCTCAGGCAAACACCTCCTCTGGCTATAAGAATTCAGCGGCGAATTGGACGTTTGTGATCGCCGGCAATCTTCTCTATCAGGCAACCGGCAACTCAACGTATCAGAGTGAGGCAAACACAATCTTTAGCTGGGCGTCCAGCAACCTTTATGTTGCATCCACCGGCGAGGTCTATGACGGCATTAACAGTAGTGGTATTAGCTCCGGGCAGTACTCCTATAACTACGGAGTTGCCGTCGGCGCTGACTACTTCGAAAACAAAGGTAGTGATGCCACGAACGTAGCAAACTATCTCATGAACAACGAATCCAGCGGGACCGTGAATGGATATAACATCCTGCCAAACTATGGACAGGGCGGCACGGATGGCGGCGGGTTCAATGGCATTGCCCTGCGCTGGATCGGGTACGCGTACACCAAGGGTGCTCTCAGCAATCCCGCTATATTGTCCTGGGCGCAGACAAATGTCAGCCAGGCATGGTCTGAGCAAAACTCCCAGGGACTTTCCTGGAATAACTGGCTGTCGGCCACTCCCTATGGCGGGCTGTATAGCTGGGACTGCAGCGATACCGTCGTTGGATTACTCGATATACCTACTGGCACGCCGAGCCTGAATGGGGCACACACACTGACCCCTCAAAATGCCACCGGCTCACGACTCGATGACTATCAATCCGGTACAGCGTCTGGAAACACAATCGATATCTGGACTGCGAATAACACGGGAGCACAAAGCTGGGTCTTCAGTAACGTGAATGTCTCGCCGGCGGGTTACTACGATATCGCGGTCTCCTACGGTGCCTATTGTGTCACGGCTTCTGCCTCCACGAGCGGTTCGGTGGTAAACCTCCAGCCGTGCGTTGGCTCTTCAGCCCAGGCGTGGGAAGCAGTCTCCTCGGGCAGCACTTTTATCTTTCACCCTGCAAGTAATACCAGCCTCTGTCTTGATGTGCAGGGGGCAGGTACGGGTGACGGAACACCTGTTATCGCCTACACCTGCAGTGGCGGAAACAACGAGCAATGGGCGCTCGATTAATTTGTAACCCGCAGCCTATCTCGCAGGACTGTTTCCCATCCGATCATTTTTAGTCACAACTGACTTCTATCGCAGCCCATGAAAGATCGCAACACCCTGTAGGACTGAATGGTTGTCTTCTTCTGAAGCGCCTGCACGTATATCTTCCAGACCCATATCTACTTCTTAAGGATGGTTTATGAAGAACTATGTCATGCCACTCGTCGTCTTGCTGCTAGCCACCCCGGTGTTAGCCCAGCAACAAACTCCCATCAAGAATAGCGTTCGCAGCGTGGTCGCAAACCGACAGGTCAGAATGCTGAGCCAGTTGGATGAGGCGCAGACCCTGAAGTTATCGATTGCCCTTCCGTTGCGCGATCAGGCAGGGCTCACTTCCCTGCTGCAGCAACTCTACAATCCTGCCAGTCCGCAGTATCACCACTGGCTTTCCGTGCAGCAGTTTACCGATAGATTCGGTCCGACGCAGGAAGACTACGACACTGTCGCGCGGTATGCACAAGCCAATGGCCTTACGATTCGTGCCAGAACTGCCAATCGTTTTCTTCTCGACGTGAATGGTTCCGTGGCACAGGTCAACAAGGCTTTTCACGTAACGATGGGGACGTACCAACATCCCACCGAGGACCGAACCTTCTACTCAGCAGACCGGACTCCTATGCTCGACCTTCCCGTGAAGATCTGGTACATCGCCGGACTGGATAACTTTTCGATTCCGAAGCCTCGTCTTCGTTTTGCAAAGGATGGCGAGCCCAAGACGTTCACAACGGGTTCAGGCCCGAGCGGAGCGTTTCTCGGCAGCGATATGCGTGCGGCCTACTATGGCGGCACGGCGCTCACGGGAGCGGGTCAGACGATTGGCTTGTTCGGCTTGGACTACAACATCAGCGATGTTGAGAACTACTTCAGCAACGTCGGCCAACCGTTCAATTCAAGTGTTGTGCAGAACTACTCGACCGATGGCACAACCAACTCATGCGGCTCAGGCTGCGATGACGGTGAGCCTGTCATCGACATCGTGGAAGCGCTCTCCATGGCGCCAGGAGCCAGCGCGATCATCGAGTACTTCGGTGCGAACTTTGAAGACACCTTCAACGCCATGGCCACGGCGAACGTCGCAAAACAACTTAGTGCATCTGTCGGTTACCTGCCTGCAAACCCTAGCGCGGACGAGCCTATTTTTCAGGAGTTCGCGGCACAGGGACAGAACCTCTTCGCATCCTCCGACGACAGTGGCGCTTATCTGAATGGCGTCGATGCCTATTACCCTGCAGACGATCCGTATGTGGTCTCTACCGGTGGCACTGACCTGACAACCAACGGAGCAGGCGGAGCCTGGGAGTCAGAGAGTGCCTGGGTCGGCAGCGGCGGTGGCATCAGCACAAACGGCCTGGCCATTCCCGCGTATCAGCAGTTATCTGGCGTTATCAACTCTTCTAACGGCGGATCAACCACCTTGCGCAACGCTCCAGATGTGGCCATGGAGGCGAATACGGATAACTGGTACTGCGTCAATGGCAACCCCTGCCAGGGAGGTGTCGGCGGTACGAGTCTCTCCGCACCGCGCTGGGCTGGTTTTCTGGCGTTGATCAACGAACAGGCGGCCAACAATGGGCAGTCCTCCGTTGGCTTTCTCAACACCATCGTGTATTCACTCGGCTCTAGCTCGAATTACAGCGGAGACATGCACGACATCACAACCGGCAACAACAACGACTCGGGTAAGGGAGGCTACAACGCCGTGGCCGGCTACGACTTGGTGACCGGCTGGGGCAGTCCGAATGGGCAAGCCTTTATTAACGCGCTGGCGCCCCTGGCAACTGGCAATCTTGACGGCTCGCATATCCTGGCTCCGGCAAGCTCTCCTGGCCTGGTGCTTGATGATTATTCCTCCGGCACCGGAAGCGGCAACCAGATTGACATCTGGACGGCCAACGGTACGGGAGCGCAATCGTGGGTCTTTGGCAGCGCGAACGTACAGCCGGCGGGAGACTACAACATCGCCGTCTCCTACGGTGCCTACTGCGTCACGGCATCGGGCACAACCAGCGGTTCGGTTGTGAACCTGCAACCGTGCAGTGGAGCGTCGTCGCAGGCGTGGAACGTCACCAGCGCCGGCAGCGAATACATCTTGCATCCGTCGGGCAATGCTGGACTCTGCCTTGATGTGCAGAACTCCGGCACGACCAACGGAACGCTTGTGCAGGTCTACACCTGCAACAACACGAACGCTCAAAACTGGGCGCTCGAGTAAGAAAACGATGGAACGAGGCGGTTCACGCCGCCTTGATTCAAGTCGTTGAACTGTGCCTGTCTTCCTGGATGCCCAACGCAGGCACAACAATCCTCACTCACTCGTCACGCAACCCCAAAACCCACCCATGGAGAGAGCAATGACAATGCCACAATGCAAGCGCAGGCCCAATCAGTTTTTCTCGAATGTTTGTCTTTTCCTATCCTGTCTTTTCGTGATGACCCTTTCGGCTACAGCGCAAAATCAGTCCGTAAGGCGTCCGGCGAACGTGCCGTCGGAATATGTAGTTACGCCATTCGGCTTTATGCATCCTTCGTGCCTGGTACACCTGCGCGAGGGCGAAAGCGTCGGGAAAAATACGCTTCGTCATGCCGATGGAACAGTGGAGAACGTCGCAGCCTGTCAGTATCCGCGTTTTAAGGCGAACGGAGACGTTATCGCGCAGCCCACAGCGTCAAAATCGCTCGAAACCACAACACCGCTCCCGCCCACCATTAGCTGGGACTGGGTTGAAGACGTCACTGACTTTTATTCAACGAATCTTGGCGAACAATCCAGCACCTGGGTTGTGCCGTCAGCGCCGACCAGCCACGACGGCCAAACCGATTACTTCTTCCCCGGCATCGGCAACATTATGCAGCCCGTGCTGGGATGGGGCGCTGACTATGCGACCGGATGGGGCATAGCCAGCTGGGTATGCTGCAGTCCTGCGGCAGAGAGCGCGGCGATTCCAGTCAACGCCGGTGACCTGATCTCAGGAACCACAACCCAAACCTGCAGTGATGGAAGCACTTCCTGTGGCACCTGGATCGTCTCGACAACCGACGTGACAACCGGTCAGACGACGACCTTGGGCGCAGAGCCAACCCAGGGAGATCAGAACGAAGCAGTTGGCGGGGTGCTCGAGGTGTATAGCATCTCCCAATGCAGCGATTATCCGTCGGACGGTGAAATCGTCTACGACTCGAATTTTTATGACTACAACGGCAACCACGTAACCAATCTGAGTTGGAGCACCGCCGCCAGCACTACGGATTCACCCCAGTGCAACTATTCTGCGTCGGCACCGACGCAGTCGCAAATTGTACTTACCTTCGGCACTGTTGCGAGCCTGAACGGCACACACACCCTGACCCCACAGAACGCGACTGGCTCGCGCCTGGATGATTACTATTCCGGGACCGGCGCCGGGAATCCGATCGATATCTACGGGGCGAATAACACGGGGGCACAGAGTTGGGTCTTCAGCAACTCTGGCGTTTCGCCTTCCGGGTTTTACAACATCGCGGTCTCCTATGGGGCGTATTGCTTGACGGCTTCAGGCTCTGGCAGCGGCTCCCTGGTCCAACTGGATTCCTGCAATGGAGCCTCCTCGCAGGCGTGGCAAGCGGTGCCTGCAGGTAGCGGATACGTACTTCATCCTGCCAACAACACCTCTCTCTGCCTGGACGTGCAGGGCGATGGAACTGGCAATGGAACGCTGGTGGATGCCTATACCTGCAACGGCGGCAACAACGAGAACTGGGTGGTCAACTAAACGGCTTATTCATTCTATTTTCCCAACCGAAATCCCCCGGTTTTTACCGGGGGATTTCAATCTACAAGGAGAGCTTTATGCTTCGGCCCAATTTCCAAACGCTTAATCAGTTCTTTCATCGGACTCCATTAGGAGCAGCGCTTCTGCTCGCCCTCTCACTACCGGGCCTCGCAGCCTTCGCGCAAACAGCCTGTTACACACCTTGGAGTGCAACTACTGTGTATACAGGCGGACAGACGGCCAGCTACAGCGGCCAGAATTACACCGCAGATTATTGGACGCAGAATCAGACCCCTTCCACCAACAGCGGCGCAGTTGGAACTGGCGAGCCCTGGATTCCGGACGGTAGTTGTGGTGCTGCTGTTTCTCCCTATGCGCAAGAGGCAGCCGAGGGCGTCACAACACTCCAGCAATGGTATGTGCAGAGCAGCGGCCTCTATCAGTCTCCTACTGGATGGTGGAATGCCGCGAACGCGATTACACTCCTGGTGAACTATTCCAGAGTTACCGGTACGACGCAGTATCTCTCCGCCGTTGCAAACACCTATGCGAACGCGAATGCGGCGAACGGCAGCCAGAACTTTATCACCAGCGCAAATGATGACGAGGGCTGGTGGGCATTGGCCTGGGTCGATGCCTACGATCTGACCCAAAACCAGAACTATCTGAATACCGCTGAAACTATATTCTCCGACTTAACCACGCAGTGGGACACAACCACATGCGGTGGAGGCGTTTGGTGGAGCAAGAATCTCACGACATCGGCCTACAAGAACGCGGTCACGAATGAGATCTTCCTAAAGCTTGCCGCATCGCTTGCGAACCGTGTCTCCGATCCCACAGCGAAGGCGCAATATCTAAGCTGGGCCAATCAGGAGTGGCAATGGTTCCAGAACTCCGGCATGATCAATTCGCAGAACCTGATTAACGATGGCCTGAACGCCACCAATCCAAACGCCTGCACCAACAACGGCCAGACAACCTGGACCTACAACCAGGGAGTGATACTGGGCGGCCTGGTTGAGCTCAATAAAGCCAATCAGAACAGCTCTCTGATAACGACAGCACAGGCCATCGCCAATGCGACCATGACGAACCTTGTGACTTCCAATGGAATCCTGCAGGAACCTTCGATCTCCGGACCGGATCAGCCGCAGTTCAAAGGGATCTTTATGCGCAATCTAATGGAGCTCGACGAGGCATCTCCTCAGTCGCAGTATCAAACATTCGTCGATACCAACGTAAATAGTATTTGGCAGAGTGATCAGGGATCGAATTACGAGTTTGGCGTCTACTGGCAAGGTCCCTTTGATTCAGGGGATGCGACACGTCAGACCTCGGCGCTAGACGCCTTCGTTGCTGCCATAGAGATGGAGGGCGGCTCTCAGTAGATTGGCGAGTAGCCCACACGTACCCTAAACAATCGGTGTGCCACCTTCATGACGGCCACATGTCATGAAGGGGGTGGAGAGGGAGCAGACAGGCCACCGATTCGACCTGCGTGGCCTCCCACTCATCCTCAAAGAACGAGCATGAAGGGGCACCCGGCATCCTTGAATAACGAATTCCGTTATTCAACGGAGAGGCATTATTGTTTAATAACGAGCACAAATGGCTCGTAGCATTGACAAGCTCTTCCAGACAAGGAAAAGATCAAAAACCTCGGCCGTCGAGCCGCTTCCGCACTATTGATCTACAGGTCTAAACGCTATTTTTCCCCAAGAAAAACAGCACTCGCAGGAATTCTCCACTTCACATCCATACGGGGACTGCTCTCACGGTAAGCGCCGTGTGCATTGACGCGTTGTTTAAGCATGGCTTAACTCACGATTGAACCAAGGCCTCTGCTTGCAAGCGTTATGTATACGGTGTATACAAGAGTTGCAGGCTCCTTCATCCGTCATCTTATAGAGGTTTATCTATGGACTCGCCAACTAATCTTCCGGGTCGTCCCACGCTGATCGCGATTGCGCTCGTACTTCTCCTGTCGCAAGCGAGTACGGTGATGGCGTCGGATCATTCTCCAGGTAAAAACGACTCTGACTCGCTGGCAATTGAGCACGTGACAGTGCTGCCGATGAGCAAGACCGGTGCCCAGAAGATAGATGACGCGACCGTCCTTATCCGCGATGGGCGCATTGCTTCAATCACCCCCACAGCGCATGCATCCCTCCCGAAGAGTGTCAGGCGGATCAATGGAAGCGGCAAATGGTTAATGCCCGGCCTAACAGATATGCATGTTCACCTTGCAAACGACCGGGCACAGCGATTAATGTTGCGGAATCCAAATCTACAGGACGGAATGTTGCGTGATGAAGATCTCTTCACACTGTTTATTGCGAATGGCGTGACGCAGGTGTTGGACCTGCAATCAATGTCCGAGACCCTCCGCCAGCGTTATGAAGTCGAAACCGGCCATGTTCTCGGTCCGCACATAAAAACGGCGGCGATGATCGATGGGGTACCGCCCGAGTGGCCCATTGGCATGCTACGTGTCGCGGCAACACCCGAAGACGGCAGGCAAGCTGTCCGCGATGCTTCAGCTGAAGGGTATGACTTCATCAAGGCGTACGGCAATCTCAGCCTCGAGACGTTCAGCGCAATCGTCGACGAGGCACGCCGCCTGCACATGCGCGTCGTCGGTCACATCCCGCAACGAGGCAAGGGCATTACCGAAAAGTTCTTTCAGCCCGGCTATGATTTGGTGGCCCACGCTGAGGAGTTCGCACAGCAAACCGACCCGCCGTCGCTGGAGGCAATTCCTCAGTATGTCGAGATGGCGAAACACAATGGCACGTGGCTGATCGGAACACTCTCTCTGGATGAGAGGCTTTTGCAAGAGACTACCCATCCAGAGACGCTGAAAACCCGTCCCGAGCTTCGTTTGCTTCCGCCGTATTTTCAGCAGGAAGTCATCGAACATAATCCGTATCTCGCAAACGCAAGCCCTGGGTTCACAAAGCATCTTCAGGATATTATCGAGTTCAATCGACAGCTCATCCGTGCGTTCACGGCAGCCGGCATTCCTGTTTTGTCTGGAACGGATGCTCCCGTGCCCGGCCTTGTTTATGGGTACGCGCTTCATGATGAGCTTGAAGCAATGGCCAACGCAGGCATGAGCAATGAACAGGTGCTGGAATCCACGACCCGGCTTGCTTGCGAGTGGCTCGGAGTCGATGAAGATCGAGGTACAGTCGAGCAAGGTAAGCGCGCAGATCTGTTGCTGCTCAATGCCGATCCTCTGCTGAACGTCGCAAATACACGCAGGATCGCCGCCGTGATTGTGGGAGGACACTATCTCGTCCACTCCGGCCTGGATCAAAGGCTCAAGGCTATTTCGGAGCGCAATGCCACCGAATATCCAAGAAACTGATTGCTCGCTGCAATCCGGTACTAGAGCAGTTCCCGTATGGATGTGAAGTGGACAACCCCTGCGAGTGCTGTTCTTCTTGGGGAAAAACAGTGTAAAGACCTGTGGCTCGCTCTACACCTATACGGGAACGGCTCTACCGTTGTAATTGGCTCAAACTCCTCGCGAAACCGTCATTCAGGGGTCGCTACACCAAACGTCAAAAACCGCACGCTAACCGTGAGCACCGTCAGCAGTGGCCTGTTGTTTAAGCATGGCTTAACTCACTCTTGAATCAAGATCACTGCTCACAAGCATTGCATCTACGGTGTATACATAGTTTATAGACACCGTAGATCTATGGACCGATCCGCCAAACCCGCTTTAGCAAAGACAAGCACAGCCGCTTCTATTCTTGTGGCCGCGCGAAAGCTTCTTGACCAAGAAGGTATCGCGGCAGTCGCAATGCGCCCCGTCGCGGAACGGGTTGGCATTACCCCAATGGCCATCTATCGCCACTATGCAGACCGCGCTAGCCTGCTGAATGCAGTTGCCGACGAAGGCTTCCAGGAGCTAGCGAAGAGAGTGCAGGCACTTCAGCTCAAGGGCGGAGTGGAGCACCGGTTAACACAAGTAGGGGACGCCTTTCTTGACACCGCGCTGCAATTCCCCAACCTCTACCAACTTATGTTTCTTGTGCCTCGTGAGGGGGCGCGGACCTATCCAAAGGACTTCAGGGCGGGCAACTCACCGACGTTCAATCCAACCGTAAAGATTGTCGAGGAGGCGATGAGCACCGGCGAATTGCGGCCTGACGATCCGGTAGAGATTGCCTTCGAACTTAGCGCGCTTTCGCATGGACTCATCGTGCTGTATCTGGGTGGCCGTGTGGCTCAGAGCAAAAAAGACTTCCGTTTGCTTCACCAGCGTTCCTTCAGAAGATACCTCGATGGCCTGCGTCGATAAACGTCGCATACTCTCTTCGACTCTCGCTGCCTTCACCACGGCAGCGCTGCTGCTTGCCGGAGAGGGTATAAAGCCGGTGTGTCCCTTGATGTGGCAGCCGGCGGCTGGCCTACACATACCCTGAACAATCGGTGTGCCCCCTTCATGACGGCCTCATGTCATGAAGGGGGTAGCGAGGAAGTAGACAGGCTACTGATTCGGCCTCCATGTTCTTTTCAGGCTTGCGACAACTCGTTGCGTTGACGTCAATACAGGGGTTAGTCTCGTTCAATGCAACCATCCGCGCTGTACAAGGCATTGCTCTTCATCGCCGCGATGTTGATCGCGTCTTTCGGGAGCGCCCAGGGCACGAATGTAGGATTCATGGTGGTACAGATTCCTAATGGAACAGAGGCTGCTCTGACCGCAGGGATTTGGTATCCCACAGACGCAGAGCCGAGCGCTCACGCGTTGGGATTGTCCACACAAGATGTTGCCTTGGAGGCTCCGGTCAGGGGTCACAACCTTCCGCTCGTTGTCATCTCACACGGGGGTGGCGGTTCCTATGAAGGCCACTATGACACCGCACTTTCCTTAGCTCATGCCGGATTCGTAGCTGCGGCCATAAGCCATGCTGGCGACACCTACGACGACCAAAGCAAAGTGCTGCAGCTTTGGCGACGCCCAGCCCAACTCCGTCTCCTTGTGAGCTACATGCTGCAAAACTGGCCGCAGCATGAACGGCTGGACGCAACCCGGATCGGCGGATTCGGGTTTTCGAATGGTGGCTTCACCATGCTGGTGGTAGCGGGTGGTATTCCTGATCTCAACAAGATTGGCCCCTATTGCCAGGCCCATCTCGGCCACGATCTCTGCCAGACTTTGAAAGAAGCAAAGGTTGATGCCTCTCATCTCGGCGATCTTGTTCCTTCTTCTGACGTATGGATCGCCGATCCGCGTATCAAATCCGTTGTGATTGCTGCTCCAGCGTTTGCTTTCACGTTTACGAAGGATGGACTGAAAGGTATCCACATTCCGATTCAGCTTTGGCGAGCAGCCAACGATCAGCACCAGCCGACCCCGTACTACGAGGAAACACTTCTCCCGCGTCTACCTCGACGGCCCGAATACCACGTCGTTCCCGGTGCCGGCCACTACGATTTTCTCCCGCCCTGTAGCGCGAAGTTGGCGGCGGTGAACGCTCTCATCTGTGCCGATCCTGCCGGTTTCAACCGGTCTGGGTTTCATGAGCAGTTCGACAGCGAGATTGTGCGGTTCTTTCGTACAACGCTGTAAGTGCAGTCGAGAGATCAGGGGACGGGTGCCCTACTTGTACCCTGAACAATGGGTGTGCCCCCTTCATGACGGCTTTATGAGGCTGTCATGAAGGGGGCACCCAGATGATTCGAGGTACAAGCGGGCCACCCGCCCGCTAGTGCCTTAGGACGGTGCAAAGGTTATCGGCGCAAAGGGATGGGGAGACGGTGGGGGCGTAGCCTGCGGGTGGGTCGGCGACGCACAGATACTGGATGGTTTCTATGTGGGACTTACAGCTTCCTGTCGCGAAGCAGGTCTCATTCACCTCGACACCCCACTGCCAGAGCTGACTCGAGGTATTTCCGGCAGGGCAGTTGACGGTGGTTGAGGCGGTGGACTGGCGGGTGATGGTGTCGCTGACGGTTTGCACGTCTGTTGTACCGAACTTGGTTGTGATTTTCCCACCAGCCTTTCCACTCGTTAGGTTCCATTCCCGTGACATTTCGATCCCGACCTCGAAGGAAAAACTCTTGGAATGCGTGTCTTGCCGGCTGCCGGATATGGAGGTGGATATAACGTGGGAGATGGTCCCTTTTCCGCCGACGGAGGCGACACTGTTCCAGTGGCCAAAGACGTCCATGATGGTTGGCAGCGACACGATATCGCAAAACTTCGTATCGCCGGGGTCGGGGTCTCTGTATTTGTACTCAATAATTATGCCACTGAGTCTGGAGGAGACGAACGTTTTGTTGTTGCAGGTGATGGAGTCGGCCGCGAGCAGGCGATAGATCCAGTTTTTTCCCTTAACGCCGTAGCGGACCAGCACGGTTCCAATGCCGTCCCCGATGGTGCAGGTCTGGTCCTCGGTTGCGCAGGTCTTCCATTGCGCGTCGGGCGGGACGACGGATTGCCAGGCAGCACGGCAACTCTTCTGGTTGCCAGGGCTTGGATCGGCACTAAAGTTGTCTGTTGAGCAGTCTCCAAAGTAGAGCGAGTAATAGTTATGGACCCATTGATCGCCGGTGCCAAAGAGGAAGTCGATGGGTTTGTCTTCCTGGGTGGTTAAGGTGCCGTACTGGCCTTCGTTACCGACTGAGCGAAAGGTGGCGGGGTCGAATGTGGGCACCAGGCGATAGGCGCAGTGCTTGTCCTGTCCGGGGGACGGATCGGCAAACTCAAAGAGCGTACATGGCACCCCAGAGCTGAAATTCTGGTACTCGTTGATGAAGTACTTCTGGCCTTCTCCGAAGCGAACGAGCACGGCTCCGGAGTTGGGGGGGATGTTGCACGTGCCGCCCTCGTCTCCACAGGGCACCCAGTCGGACCCCTGGGCTAAAAGATGGCGCTGACCGCCGAACGAAAACATACTTAGAAAAAATACGAGCGCAAACCATTTACGCATGAATCCTCCGTCCTTAATTGCTGGGGGCCCAGGCTTTTTCAAAACTGCAATTGGGATTGCTTGGAAGAGAATCCACCGTTGCCCCAATGAAGGCCATCGAATCCATCTAAAATCGAGCTAAAATCGAGCTAACAAAGTAAAAGGTTTGTTTTCTTAGAGACTGTTTAAGAACTGGGCGGAGCTATCGTTCGGAGTAGCCGCGGCCTTCTAAGGCGCGGAAACAAGGTCCGAGTTTTAGCCTCGGGCTCTTTGCTTATGCCAGCAGAAAGCCCAGGGCTAAAGCCCGACAGAAGTTTTGCCATGTTTCCGCGGCCTAAAGGCCGCTGCTACTCCGGAAGAGCAACAGCAACAACAAGAGCAACAGCAGATTCTCTGCGGGAATGACATAAGTTCAGAATGTTCCGGTTTGGTCCCTATCAGCTTGATCTGCTGCGACACGAACTGCGCAACCAAGGCAGGCGGATACGCATGTCTGCCTCGATGATGCGGTTGCTGGGGATGTTCGTCAGTCGCGCCGGGGTTCTGGTTACCCGCGACGAGATCGCCGGCTGCCTGTGGACCGACCCGCAGAACATCGACGTCTCCAATGGAATCAACACGGCCATCAATCGGCTGCGTTTCGAGTTGGCCGACGATCCCGCGTCTCCTATCTATATAGAGACCGTGATCGGCCTGGGATATCGGTTCATTGCGCCGGTTGAGACTCTGAGCTACGAGGTCGAGGCCCCAGCAATCGGACCGGTCCCAGCTACCGGACGGGCCAGCGATTCACCCGATGAGGAGTTTGCTGAGGAGCTAACGGAGAAGACGGAAGCCAGCTCAGAAGGGCCGCCGATTGAGGCCGCGAATAACAGCTCTCTGCGCTGGGCCTTCCCCGTTGCCGTTGCTGTGCTCGCTCTGGCAACCGTGGTGGGGATCGTCATCGCTCTTCGTCATCGCTCGCACGCCGCTCCACCGGTAGCCGGTACCCTCTTTCACCAGCCTCTGAGCGAGGTCACCTTCAACGACGGAGACGATAAGGTTCTAGCATCGGCCATCTCCCCGGACGGAGGCTCCATCGCATACAGCGATCGCTCCGGCGTCTCCGTGCATCTGCTCGAGGCCCATTCCGAGCGCCGCATCCTGACGCCGCCTGACTTTTCGGTGGATCGCATTGTCTGGGACACTCCACACTCGCAGCTTTTGGTCAGCGGAGTCGCCAACACCACTCGGCAAGGTCAGGCATGGACCCTCTCTCTGGTTGGCGAACCGCCGAAGTTACTCCTCGAAGACGCCAGTCACATCGCGCTCTCGTTCGGCCTGGACCGGGTCGCCTTCGCGCACAAGGGCGGCACCGAGATATGGATCGCTGAAGCCAATGGCCAGAATCCCCGACGTCTACTCTCTGGAGGGCCGGGGGAGACCTTTCCCTTTCTTCTGTGGTCTCCCGGAGGAGGCCGGCTCCTCTTCGAGCGCTACAGCGTTGGCCGTCTCTCCCGAACCGGATCTCCAGTAGGAGGTAGTGGCACTCCGGCGGAGACGCTGGAGCAGCAGGACCGCTGGACCTGCGAATCCATCGACTCGCGCTCCGGCAAGATCCTCGATGTGGAAGAGAACATTTCATTCGACTCGGCCTACGAGCTGCCCGATGGAAGGCTCTACTATCCCACCAACGAGTCCTATGCGGAGCTCAAGCGGGCCCGCCTGATGACGGTGCAGACCGATCTCGCAACCGGCCGGTTTCTGGGTGCTCCCACGCTCGCCGTTAACTTCGATGCAGGAGTCGCCAGCAGCATCTCCGCTTCGGCGGACGGCAAGAGGGTCGCAGGCGTCCTCGAGCGGCGCACTGCCGATGTCTTCGAGGCCAGCTTCAATCCGGCTGGTCCTGCCATCGGCGCGCCCAACCGCGTGACCTATCACTCCGTCAACGACTACCCCCACGCGTGGACGCCATCGGGTGACGCGATTCTCTTTGAGAGCGGCCGCTCCAGACCGGATGCCATCTACGAACAAAAAATCACTCCCGCCACCGAAGATCGCTTCGGCGGCGAAGTCATGGCACGGCTTCCCGAACCATCTGCCATGTCGGAGTTCACCCCAGACGGCAAGTGGATCTTATTCATGGAGTTCTCGGGTAGCCCAGAGCACGCTGACGCCATCTATCGCGTCCCCGCGAGCGGCGGCGCCCCGACACAGGTCGTCACCAAGGGCGCAATCGACGAGTTTCATTGCTCCATCTCCGGCAGCGGCATCTGTGTTCTCCGCGAGACGCTCAACAAGAATCAGTTCGTCTTTTACTCGCTGGATCCCGTGACCGGAAAGGGCCCCGAACTCGCCCGAACCCCATGGACCGCAAATCTTCTGGGTGACTGGTCCATCTCCCCGGACGGATCGACTGTCGCCTCGGCCGATCACGATCCCCAACACCCCGGCATTCGCTTCATCCGTCTTACGAGCCCCAACGCAGGTTCCGTGACAGAGACCACAGTGGACGGCTTCGGAACCCTGCTCGGGGCGACGTGGTCTGCAGACGGGAAGAGTCTCTTCGTTCAGTCACGGACCGACACCGGCTATCAACTACTTCTCGCCGATCGCCAAGGACACGCCCAACTGCTTCGCGAATCCCCCATCCCCATCTGGGCCGTGCCATCGCGCGACGGCAAGAAGCTCGCCTTTCCTGGCCCCACCATCAACACCAACGTGTGGGTAGGAGACGCATTTCCCTGGTGAGCGATTCACTACAGCAGAGCCTTCGGGCCGACGGCCCGAAGGGACTGGACCCTATCTCTTTTTGCGTGACTTCGGCGACCTAAGTGAACAGTATTGGGCTAACCGGCGATCACAATCTTTCCAAACGCGCCACGCCCCAAATGCGCAAGCGCCTTCGGAGTCTCCGCAAAGGAGTACGTCGCATCGATCACCGGATGAATCTCATGCGTGGCAAAAAACTCCAGCATCCGCTCAAACGATCGCCTTGACCCCACCGTCACCCCGCGCACGTTGGCCCGCTTCCACAAAAGCGAGGTCACAGCCAGCGGTGCAATCTTGTTGTTCAGATAGCCGATCACAGCAATATGCCCGCCCGTGCGGATCGCATAGATGGACTGCTGCAAACTCTCGCCACCTGCGATCTCGATTACGTGGTCTACGCCGCGACCATTCGTCAGATCGAGCACAGCCTTGTCCCATTTCGGAGTTGCAATATAGTTGATCGAGCCATCCGCTCCCAGAGACTGTAGCCGCTTTAGCTTCGCATCGCTGCTTGAGGTCGCAATCACCTTTGCTCCGAAGACCTTGGCGATCTGCAGCCCGAAGATCGCAACTCCACCCGTGCCCTGGACCAACACCGTCTCACCCGGCTGGAGCTGCCCGTCCTCCACCAGCGCAGTCCACGCCGTCACCGCAGCAATGGGCAAGGTCGATGCTTCCGCGTCGGTTAAATAAGCAGGTATCTTCAGCGCGCCCTTTTCTTCGAGCAAAACGTACTCAGAGAGCACCCCCGGCAACGGGCCGCCCAGCGAGGAAGCAAATGCCTTCTCATCCGGCTCTCCATCCAGCCAGTGCTGCCGGAAAAGTCCTGTGACGCGGTCGCCGGCTCTAAAATCTGTGACTTCGCTGCCAACCGTCACCACCTCGCCCGCCACATCCGACGCCAACACCAACGGCAGCGTGTGCGCTCCAGAATACTGGCCGGTCAGCAGATCCCAATCGCGGTAATTCAGCGATACAGCCCGGTTGCGAATGACTATCTGTTTCGGCCCGGGCACCGGCACTCCCTGTTCCACCAGTTGCAAATGCTCAAGACCATATTTCTCGATCAGCCAGCTCTTCATATTCGTCTCCATGATTTCATTGTTCGAATATTCTCGAACAATAGACAGATGAACGGCACGCAGGAATGGATTCCGGAAATCCGCATCTTCAGGCAGAATCGAATCATCTGAAAGATAACAATGGCCCTGAAAACGACCAGACAGCCTCCGCGAAGCGAGATTCAACTCCCCGTTGTCCTCCATGCGCTCGGCGATCCCATACGCCTGGAGATCGTGCGGCAGATCGTCTCTGAAGGCGAACGGGAGTGCGGCACATTCAATCTCGAGATGCCAAAGTCATCGCTTTCACACCATTTTCGCGTGCTGCGCGAGGCTGGCGTCGTGGGCACCCGGCCCAACGGAACGGCGCTCCTCAACTGGCTGCGAACCGACGACCTCGAGGCTCTCTTCCCAGGTCTGCTACCCAGCGTGCTTGAAGGAATCAGGAAGCCCTCGAAGCTGTCTCCAGCGAAAAGAAATAGAAGGCCCTGATGTCGCCGGATACCCGGCAACGCAGTTGATCACTTTATTTGTTAAGAACTTTCAGCAATTCGGGATGATTTAGCTGCAACCACTCCGAAACGCCTTGTTGCAGCTCCTCCGCGACTTTAATCGCCTGTTCAAGCTCCTGTTCAGAGATATTGCCAGCGGCATCATAGCTTGTTGCGTTCCTCTTCTTTGAGAAGACTTTTAATTTCTGGATCAGCGTCGGATCGCTCTTGAGCGTGAGCTCCAGGGACTCGATGGTCTTCTGATGATGCCCCGTTTGCACGCGCGTGCGGTAGCCACTTGCCCGCAAAGCGATATTCGCGGACGTGAGTGCTGCGCTGAAGGCTGCCTGAAAGCGGAGGTCGTCCGAGATCGCTTTCACCTTCGAATCTTTGAGAGCGCGAGTGACAATTCCCAACAAATCGCCAATCTCGTCTGGGCTGGACACTTCGGCCTTGAGCCAACCATATTCAGCCCATTTTTCTAAGCTCATCTTCATCTCCGATCAAGAGCATTTTTTTGCCATGCAATACCGAAGTTAAAAAGTGATTGCCGCCTTTAATCTTAGTTTTGAATTCTTTCAGAGAATAGATGGTTGGATTGATGGGACGCCCAATGGCACTCTCTGCCGGGCCCAATAGCGCCAGTACGTCATCCAAAGTCACATTCCCCACGATCATCAAATCGACATCACTTCCGGCATCCTCATCCCCTCGCGCAATCGACCCATAGACCAAAGCAAAGTTCATTTGTGCAGCAAGAGGGGCCAGAGCGGAACGAAGCTGATGAAAGATGCCCGAAGTCTTTGCAATCAATGACCGAACTTCTGCGAATGCCAGATGGTTACTATTTGCCTGATAAAAGACCTGCCGCCCTATCGCTGTCCGATTGAGCAATCCAACGTCTGACAAGGTTTCCAATTCTCGCTGGACACTGCCGACACTTGTTCCAATCTGCCTCGCTATCTGGCGAACAAAGAAAGTTTGGTCGGGCATCCCATAGAGCAGTGCCAAAACGCGGCCCCGCGTCTGCCCAAAAAGTAGGTCACCCAGAGACTTGGACACCGTTCTCATAACGAGAACAATTGTACTCGATTTGAGAACGGCTTCACACTCCTGTTATCAGGACTGCGTAGCGATGGCAGACGCGGTGCGGCTCTTCCAGGCGCCTCGAGTGAAATCCGGAAAATCGATAGGGGCGCTGCCCTTGGCAACGGAAGAGACGCTAAGTGGGCCCACCGACGACCACGCTGCGGCGTCGTAGACGTCCATGTCGGGCGGAAGCCCTTCGCGCACACACTGGAGGAGACGATAGAGCATCAGGTAGTCCATGCCCCCATGCCCACCTGCCTTTTTCGCGACCTCTCCCATTCTCTGCCAGAGAGGATGTGCGTAATCCTTGTATTGGTCGAGCGATCCGTAGGCCTCGTCCTTGTCCCCGTCGAAATAGATGCGGGGTGGATAATCCTCGAAGATACCCTTGGTTCCGGCGATCGCGTTGATGCGGCTGTAGGGATTGGGTAGAGAGACGCAGTGCTTCACGGTGATGGTAAGACCGTTGGCAGTCTTGATGAGCGAGGTGTTCATGTCTCCACAGACGTATCGCTCGGCCATGCGAGGGTCGTTGGGCTGGAGGTGGTCTTTGCGGTAGGCATCGAAGCCACGCTCCGGGCTGCTCATGGAGACGAGGTAGCCGAAGCGGTCGCCGCGATTGATGCCCATGTAGTTAGCGACAGGACCTAGTCCATGCGTGGGGTAGAGGTTGCCGTTACGCTTGGTGTGTTCATCGCGGCGCCAGAGGCCCTCGCCACTGTTCGAGAAGAGCTCTCCGCGAAGGTCGTGGCGATAGGCTCCTTCGCCATAGAGAAGGTCGCCGAAGCGGCCTTGGTGGGTCATACGCAGGATGAGCGTCTCGTTGTAACCGTAGCAACAGTTCTCGAGCATGATGCAGTGCTTGCGTGTGCTCTCGGAGGTGTTGACGATGTTCCAACAGTCCTCGAGTGTGATGACGCCGGGAACTTCGATGGCGACATCCTTGCCATGGTTCATGGCGAAGAGAGCCATCGGGGCGTGCCAGGTCCACGGGGTAGCGGCGATGACGAGGTCGATATCGCTGCGCTTGAGCATAGTTTCGAAGTCGTGCGGGCCTGCGGTGTAGAGATCAGGACGCTTACGGCCATCCTTTTCAACCAGGCCGGCTGCATGCTCAGCCTTCTCTTTGACCACATCGCAGATAGCGACAACCTGGGCGTCGGCGGCGATGAGGTTCTCGAGCAGAGAGGTTCCACGGCCTCCAACGCCGATGATGGCGATGCGGGGGTTCCGCTTGTCGAAGGGAACACCGATCATGGTGGGTTTACCAGTCGGCGACGCAGCAGCTTCGAGGGAGGGGTTGATACCGGCAGCGAGAGCGCTAGCCGTTCCCATCTGGACAAACCTGCGGCGGGACCACGAAGCATTAGCAAGAGACATAAGCGGATCTTCCTCACTCGAACGGGAATGATGATGCAACACTATCTCATTGTTTTAGATCGATTTCAACATCTATTTTCTGTTTTCGTAATCATACGAAATAATACATAACTTTAATTGGTAAAAACACGGAGGGACGGTAATGCCTCTTTTCGGGAGAAATAGATTCTTGCCGGGTGCCCCCTTCATGCCAGCTTCATTACATGAATATGGTCGCGAGGGAGTTGACATACCGATGATTCAGCTTCCGTGGCCTGGGCGCAGAAGAGATGCCCGCATAGGAGGCTTAGAAGCCCGATCCGCTCGACCTCATCCAACGAAACCTCTTCGCTACGGCGGTCATAGAGATGGTTGTTCTGAACCACAAAACTTGCACACCAATGCCCCTGCCCGGATGGCTTCTGTACAGCGGATGCACCTTTTCGATTTGCCCTCGGCAATCGCGACCTCTTCGATAAGCCATGGCTCCGGCCCTTTGAATAAAAGCACGAAAGCTGGCAGCAATGGCGTCAAGAACAGCGACGAAAGGAAGTAGGGCAACGTTGGTTTTCCCAAGTACTCTGCCCAAAGCCGGATCACCCAAGCGACTGCTACCCAAAGGACTAAAAAGACCGCTTCGAAGATCATGTGTTTTCCTCCATGCAGATACTTAGCAATTACGCTTACACAAATTGTGTATCAGATTCCGATGCGTTCCACTTCGCCCAGTGATACCTCATCGCTACGGCAGTCATAGAGGCCGGTGGTGCGAGCGAACTCATGCGCCGCCAACTGCTGCGCGATTTCAAGTCGTTCGGCGGTTTTTAGATAGGTAGTGATGCCGGTAGCGCGGAAGGTATCGCAGGCGGGTGGCCCACACGTACCCTGAACAATGGGTGTGCCCCCTTCATGACGGCTTCATGTCATGAGCAGCGTGACGAGGAAGTAGACATGCAGAGGAATCAATTTTCTGTAATGATGGGGCGCTAACGTACAGAGGAAAAGGCGATGATCGATATTGGTTCTCCGGCATTTTATTTGATTTTCATCGTTGCTTTGCTTAGCGTCTCCGGTTTGCTCGCGCGCGATGTGAAACCAGACCCAAAGAAGCTGAACGTGCCGTTAGAATCGTTGCGCGGTCTGCTGGCTGCCAATATATTGGCGTGCCATGCTCTGGTTTCGTTTTACTGCTTCCGCACCGGACAATGGGCCCAGGCCCCTTCGCGCTTCTACAACTACATTGGGACAGAGTCGGTAGAGATGTTTTTCTTCATGAGCGCCTTTCTATTTTGGTCAAAGTGCCTCAGTCCCAAAGGTCTTGGTGGGTACGGTGGCTTTCTGCTCAAGCGCTTTCGTAGATTGGCTCCCGCTTACTACGTCTCAGTCTCGCTCATCCTGTTGATCGTCCTCTCCCGCACACACTTCCGCCTGGTTGTCGCTCCGCTGGCCTTTCTTGGTCAGGTGGTGGCTTGGTTCCTCTTCATCCCGATACCGACGACGAACGGCTTGCCCGTAACCAGCATCAACGCCTACGTGACGTGGACATTGTGCCTCGAGATCATCTTCTATCTCTTCCTTCCCTTGCTCTTCCGTATCTTTAGGGGATATCGGATCGTGGCTGGCATTAGCGCCGCCATGGCCATCTATGGCCTTCTTGCGCTACGCGGTATCAGTACGGCCTCCGATTTCCATAAGACAAATGTGGCGTGGTTGGTCGTGCTCTTCCTTAACCTCTTCTTCGGATTCGGCTTTGGATTGGGAATGCTGTTGGCGTTCGTCTTCCATAAGTGCCCTTCGGAGTGGCTTGCCGTTCTACGTCAAAGGCGATGGACACCGGTCCCGCTATTGTGTCTTGCGGCCCCTATGCTCTTGCATGTCAAGCTGTACGACGCTCCGCAGTTCTTGTGCGTCATTGTCTTCTTTGCGTTCGTGGCGGCGGGCAATGACCTCTTCGGCCTGCTGTCGTGGCGCGGCGTCTTTCTACTGGGGACAGTCAGCTACAGTTTTTATCTGATGCATGGCATCATGCTGTATTTGATGTCGCACGGACTGGACCATTGGGTGAGGATCGTTTCGTTGGCGCCCTGGCGGTACTGGAGCTTCATGTGCGTGGTGGCCGCCGTTACCGTTTGCCTGGCAAAGATACTCCACCGGCATGTCGAGCTACGGTTCATGAGCCAGCGCTCCGCCCTGGCGCAAACCGGAAAGGCCGTCGGCGAACCATTCGCCTACTCAGTGACCCCGGAATTGGCATCCCCACAATAGAGAAAGTTGGATGGCCGATCCACTAGATTTGCTTACCAGAAAACAGGGGCCTCCCGCTGCGGGAGGGCCAGTGAGAGAACAACGCAGCTCGCCTTGTTATAGGTTGCCTAATAACTGCGCTCTTGCCTTTGTTTCTGAGATAGGCCCGGGCTTTAGCCCGGGCATTAAGGATAGTTACAGAGCGGGCTAAAGCCCCGAGCCGGTGTCGTGCTGAATGTCCTTGAGACCCAACGCTAAAGCATTGGGCTAGCCCGGACCTATCTCAAGAGCAACAGCAAAAACAATGCAAGGGCAAACGTGAGCCTTAGACAGTCTCTTAGAGAACCATGCCACCGGAGACTTCAATCCGCTGGCCGTTGATCCAACGGTTGTCTTCAGAAAGCAGCGCAGCGATCATCGGGCCGATGTCGTCGGGAACGCCGACACGACCGAGCGCTGTCATCTCAGAGACACGCTTGTTGATCTCCGGATTGTCGCGGACCATGCCGCCGCTGAAGTCGGTCGCAATCGCACCGGGAGCGACCGTATTGACAGCGATTCCGCGCGCGCCCAGCTCTTTCGCAAGATAGCGAGTCAGCACCTCAACAGCTCCCTTCATGGACGCATACGGGCTGCTCCCAGGTAGCGTAACGCGGGTCAAGCCTGAAGAGACGTTCACGATCCGGCCGCCATCGTTGATGAGTGGAAGAAGTTTCTGCGTCAGGAAGAAGACACCCTTGAAGTGAACGTTGTAAAGATCGTCCAGTTCCCTCTCGGTTGTCTGGTCAAAGGCGTTGTGATGAGAGTTCCCGGCATTGTTGACTAAGTAGTCGAACCGCTCCGCACCAAGGGTCGCCAACGCTTCGCGCACACTCTGCACAAAAGCGTCGAAGGTGCCGACACTGCCAGTGTTGAGTTGTATGGCAATCGCCTTCGCTCCCGCCTCGCCAGCGGCGGAGACTACCTTGTCCGCTTCTGCACGATTCGAGTTGTAGGTAAAGATGGAAGATACCCCGCGCCTGGCGAGGTTGATCACGGTGTTGCGGCCAAGCCCACGGCTTCCGCCAGTGACGATGGCAATTTTTGCATGGGAGATTGCAGCGTTTTCTGAAGGCATTCACTACTCCTGGGGTTACATGTCCCTTCTTCAAACTACGTTCAACCCCGCGCGAAGTGAATGCCGAAACTCTTCCATTTCTTGCCTATTCCTGCTCCGAAAACTACTCTTGGTAGAGCACTGCAGGAAAAGTGAAGGAACCAATATGTTGGATGGGTTAGTAGAAGTTGTAAGGCGCTATACGGATGCACAGCCTGGAGAAAGCCCCTTCGCGACAGCAATCGAAGGGCTAACCATCCTCCGGTCCTTTCACGAGAAACGCCCCAACCATCTCCTCTACAAGCCCGCTCTTTGCATTACCGTTCAAGGCGCGAAGCGTGCGAACTTTGGAGACAAGCGCTTTGAATACAGGGCAGGACAAGCTCTGGTCGTCAGTGTCGAAATGCCAGGATTCGGCACGGTTGCTGAGGCGAGCCCGGACGAGCCCTTTCTTGGCATCATCCTCGAGTTCGACCTTGCTGTCATGCGCGAAGTGATGTCTGAGCTAGACACGCCACCCAAACCGAGCGATCACATGGGGCCAGGTGTCTTCGTAACAGACTTCGATGGCCCTCTGGCGGACTGTACGTTGCGGATCATGCGTCTGCTCGAAACGCCTAAAGCTGTCTCCGTACTCTATCCCGCAATCATGCGCGAGATCTGCTACTGGCTCCTGACCGGACCACACGGAGGTGAGGTCGTAAAGATGGTTCTGGCAAATAGCCATGAGCAACGCGTGATCAAGGCAATTCACGCGCTGCGCAATCGCTTCGCCGAGCCGGTAAGAATTGATGAACTGGCCTCTATAGCGCAATTGAGCGCGTCTGCCTTCCACCGTCAGTTCAAGGCGATTACCTCCATGACGCCGCTTCAATATCAGAAGCAGCTTCGCTTACTCGAAGCACGGCGGCTGATGGTCTCCGATGCGGCCAACGTCGAGGCAGCCTCTTTTCAGGTCGGCTACGAAAGTCCTTCGCAATTCAGCCGGGAGTACTCTCGTATGTTCGGGAAGTCTCCGCGGAGAGACATCGCCACGCTGAGAGAGATTGCTGCCTGAGCAACCTCCGCGAAAGCGACCTTCTGCCTCCGGAGGGATGGTCAGTCTCTCGGCGATCGTTCTAATCTGATTGTCACTGAGTCCATTGGCAATTTATCGCAAGTCGAAAGCCCACGATCGTCAGCTCGATCAAGGCACATGATTGCATTGCTAGACAACATGTAGCTAGACGGCAGATCCTCTGACAAATGTGCCGCGGCCCTTCTCGCGAATGACGTAACCTTCCATGCGAAGCTCGCAAAGAGCCTGCCTCACTGTTAGGCGGCTGACCTCAAACGCGGCCCCAAGCTGCGCTTCCGATGGAATCAGATCGCCGGCGACAAGTTCTCCATGTTCCATTCGATCCAATAGCAGATCCTTGATTTGTTGGTAGAGCGGAACGAAACTCTGACGATTTAGCCTGCAATCTGTAATTGCCACTCTCTCGGGCCGGTTCGCATGGTGCGCCAAATTTTCCTCCTCTTCACGGCAAGTCAATGCATTACGTCTTCCGCACAAGGCTCTCAGTCGCCCCGCAAGGCGATCATAGGGTCTATCTTCGCTGCGCGCGCCGCGGGAAGGGCAGATGCTGCGAGCGCAAACGACAACAGGGTGAGGGCAGAAAGAATTAGCACAAGTGGATCGAAAGGGCTGACTCCAAAAAGAAAAGAACCCAAAAGATGAGATACAGCTGTTGCAGCCAGGAGTCCTAAGAGACATCCGATCGCACCGAGCTTCGCGGCGGAGATAAGCACAAGGTGGAGTACACCCTGGCGCTGACAGCCGAGCGCCATACGTATCGCCATCTCTTGCTCTCGCAAAGCAACCGAAAATGCGATGACGCTATAAATTCCCAACACAGCCAGCAGTAACGCAATCGTCGCAAAGGCTGAAATCAGCACAGTATTGAACAGGCGTGGAGCTTCGCTACCCGAGATCACGTGCTCCATCGTCTGCATCTCGATAAGGGGGAGCTGAGGATCGATACTTCGTACTGCCGCGCGAAGCGAGTTCTCCATTTGCTCCGGAGGTAAGTCGGTGTGCAATACGATATATCCCCAGGTTGCGGTCAACTCACCAGCAGAAGCAAAAGCCCCTTCTGAGACGACTTGCTGGGTTACAGGTTGATAGAACTGTTCTGCTGTCCCGCCATCGGGTGATCCGAGCTTTACGTCATCCACTATGCCCACTACCGTCAACCAGGGAGTCGGAGTCTCTGGCATACCGCGGCGCAGCCGTTTTCCTATAGGGTCCTGACCGGGCCAGAAATGTTCGGCCAACTTCCGGTTCGCGATCGTAACGAGTTGAGAATCTGCCTTGTCTGATTCAGTGAACAATCGCCCTCGCAGCAAGCGGATCCCGAGCGCCTGAAAGGGATCGCCCTGCATCAGCGATACCGTCGCCATATTCAGTCCCGCGCCTTTCTGAGGGACATGCCCTTCCACAGTGATTGAGATCTCTCCTTCATAACCTGCAGCGGGCAGTGAGGAGGATATGCCTGCAGCTTTGATTCCAGGCAGTTGCCGTAGATTCCGAAGCAAGGCGTCAGTAAAGCCATCGACTGCAGACTGAACCCTATATCGCTCATGGGGGAGGATATAAAACGCGGAGAGCGTGTGGTCCACCCGAAAGCCAAGGTCGACCTGGCGCATCTTCTCAAAGCTGCGCAATAGCAGCCCGGAAGCCGTTAGCAGAACCAGTGCGACGGAGATCTCCGCAACAACGAGCATGGAACGCAGCCTCCCGTGTCCACTACCCGGAGTGCCGGTTCGTCCACCCTCCTTCAAGGTCTCGTTTACGCTGGTCCGTATGGCTGCGAATGCAGGCGCTAATCCGCACACTAGACCTGTCAAGACGGCGAGGCCGAGAGCAAAGGCGATGACAGGCCAATCCAATGAGATCGCGTGGATTCGCGGCAATGTCTCCGGCAGCAGGCTGATGCCGATCCGAATGCAAGCCGCGGCAAATACTAATCCGACTAGACCTCCGGTGATACTCAACACCAGGCTTTCAACCATGGCTTGCCGCAGAAGCATCGCGGCGCGTGCGCCCAGAGCAAGACGAACGGCCATCTCTCTCCTCCTGCGAATCGAGCGCACCAGAAGCAGGCCAGCCAGATTCGCGCATGCGATCAGCAAAACAGTTGCAACTGCAATAAGCAGCGTATGCACCAGCGGACGGGCCTGCGCCACGGTGTCTTCATGCAAGAGCTTCACATCTGATCGAATACGAAGACTTCGCATAAATCCCGGATAGTTACGCATCGTCTCTTCGGCTACCAGCTGGGCATCGCTCTGTGCTTGTGCAGGTGTAACTCCGGGTTTCAGGCGCCCCACCATACGAGAATTCCATGATGCCGCGTAGCCTGCGGTGAATTCCTCTGGCTGAGGGCTTAGCGGAACCCAAAGTTCACTGTTATTTACGTGGCCGGGCACCAAGGGAAACTCAAAATCAGGAGGCATAACCCCGATCACGAGATAAGGCTTGCGATCAAGAAGAAGCTTCGTCCCAAGAATCTTCTCGTCGCCATGAAAGCGTTCGCGCCACATGCCATAACTTAGTACGGCTACTAGTTGATGCTGATCGTCTTCCTGCTGGGTAAACCAACGCCCCAAAAGCGGCGCAATAGCCAGGGCCGGAAACACCTCTCCGCTCATTCTCGTTGCGTTGACATGCACAGGGTCACCGGTACCGGACAGCTCAAAACCTTTCCCTTGGTAGCCGCCGAGGTGGAGAAAGCTGCGTGTGGCGCGCATATAGTTGCGGATATCTGGAGCAGTGACGCTGGATTGGTCCCAATACGATCCGACAAGATCATCGCCAAGGATAACCAGGTGATCGGGATCGGCAAACGGAAGCGGGCGCAGCAAAACTCCTTCGACAATCGAGAAGACGGCAGTTGTAGCGCCAATTCCGAATGCCAGCATAAGAATCGCCGTGAGAGTAAATCCTGGAGATTTACGCAACTGCCGCAAGGTATATTGCACGTCCATCACAGTACTGGCCAGACCTTGGTAGGCTCGTTCGTTGCGGTGCAGCTGCTTCACCTGCTCCACTCCTCCATAGGCGCGCCTGGCCGCTCGTCGGGCCTCTTCTGGAGTCACACCTCGATCCAGAAAGTCGTCTTCCAACAACTGAAGATGAGCAGTAATCTCCCTATCCAACTCCGCTTCTGCTTTGGAATTGGCGAAGAGACCAAAGAATCTGAGAAAGATGCGCCTTAGATATCTCATCTTTAGGACTCCTCAACGAGAAGCTTTTCGACCAGACCAGCCATCCTTCTCCATCGCTGGGTTTCTTTGCCAAGCGCGTTCTGGCCGGCCCGGGTAATTGCATAGTATTTAGCTTCCCGATTGTTTTCCGTTTTCCCCCAGGTCCCCTTGATCCATCCGTATTGCTCGAGACGTACCAGTGCTGGATAGAGCGTGCCTTGATTGAGATTGAGAAGATTGCCGGAGACCTGCTCTAGCCGTTTTGCTATCTGGTAGGCGTGCTGTGTGCCCATGCTGGCAAGAGTACGCAGGACAATGAGATCTAGCGTTCCTTGAAGAAGTTGAATCGATTCGTTCTCTCTACTTGGCATCCCAGTGATCTCTCTTTATGAAAGAGTCATTCTTTGTCTACTTGTTTGTCAAGTGAAATGTGCCCAAACACGAATTGCAGGTGATCAGAACCAAGTCATACCTGACATTCAGGCAGCAGTGAATTACAATTTGCCGTCGCCTCCGAAGGCGTGCGACTGAACCTCGAACTACTCGAGGAGCGCCGGTTTGGCAACGGTGTACTCAGTCTGAGGTATGGCGTTCGCGGGGACCGCTCGTGAGCTTGCATCGGACGTGAAGTCTCTCGAGATCCTTCGGCAGGTCCCACTCCCACATCTCAAAAGCGAGGAGCCTGTCCTGAGCTTGCCGAAGGGTGGGGCACCCATTTTGTTCCTGCGCAGAGCTGACGAGAAGCACGCTTAGGACTACTAATCCCTTGCATCCAAGCCACGGAAAGCAAGCGCGAGGAGCCTCTTCACGCGCGCTTCTCCGGCTGCGCTTGGAGGGATCCTCCATAAGAGTCCAACCAGCACAAGAAAATCCTCGGGATTGGATCCGGGGCGGATTTCATCTGCGCCTTCGCAGGCGTCCATCAGTTGGCGAACCGCACCCAGCATCGGTCCGTACGTTTCCTGCATGTCCTGATCCGAGGTTCCGGCATGGACGATATCTGCAACCCCATATTTCATTCTTCCGAATTTAGCGAGCCGATCGCACCAGGTACGGAAGGCGTGGAGCGGCGGGTGCTTGCTCAGAAGCACAGGAGCCAGCGCAACAAGCGTGTCGATCTCCCTGCGGTACACGCTCAGCACCAAAGACTCACGGCTCGGGAAATGACGGTAAAGCGTCCCCGCGCCAACGCCCGCCGTCTTCGCGATGGAATTGAGCGACGACGCCGGATCAACGGCTAGCGCATCGCGCGCTACCTCCAAAATACGATCTCGGTTTGCTTGCGCGTCTGCGCGCAAATTTTCATTGCCAGCCATAACTCCTTGACTAAACGGAGAAGTCTCCGTTACGCTCTGACCATAACCGGAGAGTTGTCCCTTTGTATCTGGTTTGGAGGATTTATGCAATATAAAAAACTCGGCAACACAGGCCTTGACGTGTCACCAATCTGTCTTGGCTGCATGGGTTTTGGTGAGCCATCGCGCGCCTATCCTAGCTGGTCGTTGGACGAGGAAGTCAGCCGCTCGTTGATCCGCCACGCTATCGAGGCGGGGATCAACTGCTTCGACACCGCCAACATGTATTCGAACGGGGGCAGCGAAGAGATCGTCGGCAGGGCGCTTAAAGATTTCACCAACCGCGACAGTGTAGTCATCGCGACTAAGCTCGCCGCCGCCACGCATAACGGGCCGAACGCTATCGGCCTGTCACGGAAAGCGATCATGACCGAAGTCGACCATAGTTTGAGGCGGCTTGGCACCGACTACATTGACCTCTACCAGATCCACCGCCGCGACCAGTTGACTCCGTGGGAAGAAACATTGGAGGCGCTTCACGATCTGGTGAAGATGGGCAAAGTGCGCTATCTCGGAGCCTCCTCCATGAAGGCATGGGAGTTCAGCAAGGCGCTGAACCTGCAGCGGGCTAACGGCTGGACACGCTTCGTGTCCTTGCAGGACACCTACAATCTGCTCATGCGCGAGGAGGAGCGAGAGATGCTGCCGCTCTGTGCTGATGAAGGCGTGCAGACCATTGTCTATAGTCCGCTTGCGCGTGGGATTCTTGCCCGACCTTGGGGAGAGAAGACGCCACGATCAGAAACGGAGGCTGCTGCCGGCCATAAAGATGAAACAAACGCCCAAAGCGATCAAAAGATCGTTGAGGCGGTGGGTGAGATCGCAAAGGAGCGTGGCGTAAGCCAAGCGAACATCGCGTTGGCATGGCTGCGAATCAAATCGGTCGTTGCCGCTCCAATCATTGGCGCGCTCAAAATCAAGCACATCGACGACGCGATTGCGGCTCTCACAGTTACCTTGACGGAGGCAGAAGTCGCCAGACTTGAGTCGCCTTACACGCCACGCATGGACTACCAGGGTGTATCTGACCCAGTCATGCTGGCCCGTGCCATAGAGGCAGCGACCGGATTCAAAGCATTTGCTGCCTGATGTCAACACAACGCAGCCGGGCATACCGGTTCGCGGCTCCTTAGAAGATTCAATAGACCCCAGGATTTCTCGTATATGACGCCAGACACGCTCTACAGGCTTGCTCCGCCATTGATCTCGTTACAGTTTCTCGCCTTCTGCTGGACAGTCCATCGAGAGATCGAGGTTGCCGATGCTGAGAGGCAGTCGGTGATCCCTCTACCCGACGTGATCAACATACTGAGTCTGTTCGCGACGGTGAGCTGCTTGATCGTATTTCCCCTTGCGACCGAAGCTTATTTGTGGCTTTCACGCATGGTTCTGGGTGGCGCATACGTCTTGATTGCGTTCCATCCGTTCATGGTTGCGGCACACTACAGACTTTGGAGGCGAAAGGAAAATTCCGGGAAATACACAAATAGCGCAGGGTCTCCATATGCAAACCGCGAAGAGCTTATGATCTCGCTCTTTTCCATTCTGGTTGCGACCGCGGTTGCAGCGTGTCTCAGAATGCGCGTCGGCCTTTGAACCGTGCCGTTACGAAGGACTCTCCACGAAGATCCTTGAGCGCAAGCGATTCGGCAGCGGCGCGGGGATGATCCTTGGGCGGCGCGTCATAGCTTAGGCCAGCACAATCCTTCACGGATGTTGAGCCTCTACAAACTCGCTTCTTGCAACCAACCAAGTAGCTCGAGCGAGGCCGACTGCGATTACGAATCCGCCCATCGCTGAGTGCTCGAGTTGGTTACCGGTTGCCTGGAGACGAGCAAACATATCGCACCAACCACAGGTTCCCCGGCTCCTCTTGACAGCCTAGAGGAACACTTGTAACCTCTAGACCATCAAGAGGAGAGAGCTTTGACCGCAAAGGTAGACGAAGCGACGCAGAACCCTTCAAAACCGAGCGATCTGGTGCAGGGAACTCTGGAGATGCTGATCCTGAAGACTCTGGCGCTTGAGCCGATGCATGGCTACGGCGTGGCTTTGCGCATTGAGCAGATCAGTGACGGTGTCTTTCGCGTGAATCCCGGTTCGCTGCTTCCGGCTCTGAGCCGGATGGAGCGCGCAGGCCGCGTGAAGTCCGAGTGGCGGGCTACAGAAAACAATCGCCGCGCCAAGTACTACCTGTTGACGGCCAAGGGTCGTAAGGCTCTCATCACGGAAACTGAGCAATGGCAGTGCCAAATAAGGGCCATCTCCCGCATTCTTGAAGCGTAATTCGGAACCTCAGGTAAGAGCCGACAGGAGGAGCACCATGAATTGGTTGACCAACCTCAGCACCGGTCTGAAATCTCTTTTCCAAAAGCAGCGCGTCGAACGCGAACTCGACGAGGAGATGGACGGCTTCCTGGAAGCCTCCATGGCGCAAAAGCAGAGCCACGGGATGACCCCGGATGCCGCCCGCCGGGCTGCCGTCGTGGAGTTGGGCAGCCGCAACGCCGTCAAGCATCAGGTCTGGTCCTCTCGTTGGGAATCCACACTGGAAGGCATCCTTCAGGACATCCGCCTGAGCGTGCGCATGCTCACCAAAAGCCCCGGCTTTGCCGCAGTGGCCCTGCTCTCGCTGGCCCTGGGAATCGGCGGCAATACTGCGATCTTCACGATGATCGATCAGGTGCTGCTCCAGAACCTTCCAGTCCACGACCCGCAACAGTTGGTCACTCTCGGCAATTCGGATGGAGGCGGCGTTCTTGGGGGCGTCGATCTGGGCCTGAGCGGAATGTTCCCGTGGTCTTTCGCGCGGCAACTCCAAGGCGCCCCTGGACCCTTTCAGGGCATCGCTTCCTTTGGCAGCTTCTCAAACAAGGCTAGCGTGCGCCCGCCTTCCGACGGCAACGCTGCGGCCTCCAATTCGCCTGCCATCCTGGCCCCGGTCAATCTGGTTTCCGGCAACTACTTCAGTCTTCTCGGTGCCCAACCGTTGCTCGGTCGCGCCATAGGCCTCTCCGACGACGCAACGCCGGGCAGCGGGGCGGTGACGGTGGTGAGCTACCAGTTCTGGCGGCAGTCGCTGAGCGCGGACCCGGCGATCCTGGGCAAGAAGATCACCATCAACGGCAGTCCCTTCACGGTCATTGGCGTCATGCCCGAGAGCTTTCACGGCATCAAGATGGAGTTGGAACCCATCGCCCTCTGGACCCCTGTCAGCATGCAGTCCGCTATCCTCCAGCAGCCTTCGTTTCTCACCAAAGACGGCCCCTACTTCCTGCATCTCTTCGGCCGGTTGACCCCTCAGGCCACAGCCAGCAAGGCCGGCCTGGCGCAGAGCCAGAGTTGGCTCGACCAGCAGATTCGCACAGAGATTCGCACCAATGAAGGCGACAAACTCACATCCGCCCGCGAGCAGGAGATCAACCGCATCTCCGTGCCTCTGCTCCCCGCGGCGCGTGGCGTCTCCTCCATTCGCAGCCAGTATGGCAACTCGCTCGAGATCCTGATGGCCGTGGTGGCGCTGGTTCTGCTGATCGCCTGCGCCAACCTTGCCAATTTCCTGCTGGCCCGCGCTGCTTCGCGGCAGCGCGAGATTTCGACGCGGCTCGCCCTTGGCTCCAGTCGCGCGCGCATCGTCCGCCAAAGCCTCATCGAGACTCTTCTGCTTTCCGTGGCCGGCGGCCTGCTCGGGCTGGGGATTGCCTTCGGCGCAACCCGCGCCCTGATTGTCTTCATCAGCCAAGGCAACGCGAATATCGCCATGAGTTCCCGGCCGGATATGAGGGTTCTGCTCTTCACTGTCGCCGTTTCCCTGCTGACCGGCCTTCTCTTTGGATTGGCCCCGGCCTTGACGGCGGCGCGCATTGGAGCCGCCAACACGCTCAGTTCGAGCACCCGCACAGCGCAAAGCAACGGAGGCAAATCCGCGCACTTTTGGCCCAAGATGCTGGTCACCGCGCAGGTGATGCTCTCCTTGCTTTTGCTGGTCGGCGCGGGCCTCTTCCTGCGCACACTGCGCAACCTCCAGAACCAGGACTACGGCTTTGAGCGTACCCACCTTCTGCTTGCCAAATTCGACGCGCAACTGGCGGGTTACAAGCCGCACCAGGTTCCCGGACTCCACCAGCAGCTGATGGAGCGGCTTTCCGCGCTTCCCGGCGTTCGTTCCGCTGCTCTCTCCCTCAATCCGCCGATCGGCAACAGCAGGTGGACTTCGACCATCGAACTCTCCGGCTACACACCCGCGCCGAAAGAGGATACGGTCTCTACCCTCAATAGTGTCTCCGGGCTGTACTTTGAGACTGCAGGAATCCCGGTCGTCGCCGGACGAGCAATCACCCCCTCCGACACGGCCAACAGCCTTAAAGTCGCGGTCATCAACCAGACCATTGCCCGCCACTTCTTTCCCCACGGCGACGCGCTGGGCCGTTCGCTGACCATCGACATCGATACCGTCAAAGGCCCCTGGCGGATTGTCGGCATCGTCCGGGACACCAAAATCAGCGACCCCCGCGATCCGGACCCTATTCGGATGACCTACATCCCTCTGGCACAGATTGAGCCGTTTGTTCCCGTCGATTCCTCTGCACCCACCCCCAGCGCTGCCGCGCCGGCGCCGCCCGAGGAGAACCAGGACCGCTTCGCCAACACCATTCTTGTTCGCACCACTGGTGACCCCGCCAGGTCCGTCGCCGACCTGCGAGCTGCGGTCGCGGCCGTCGATCCGAATCTGCCCTTGCTCCATGTCACTACCATCCACGAACAGGTTTCAAACCTGATGACGCACGACGAACTGATCTCCACGCTCACCAGCATCTTCTCGTTGCTGGCGATACTTCTGGCGGCGATCGGCCTCTATGGTGTGATGAGTTACAGCGTGGTGCGCCGCACCAATGAGATCGGCATTCGCGTTGCATTGGGCGCGCAGACTCGCGCTGTGCAATGGATGATCCTGAGCGAATCGCTGCTACTGCTCGCCGTTGGCGTGTGCTTGGGATTGCCGCTCACCCTGTTGGCAACCAACTACGTCAAAGCCCAGCTCTTCGGCTTAAGCGCTCTGGATCCCATGACGTTCGCCGTTGCGCTCACTGTCGTGAGCGCGATGACGCTTGTAGCTGCATGGCTGCCGGCATGGCGAGCGACCAAAGTCGACCCAATGGTGGCCCTCCGCTGTGACTAGAGCCGTTCGTCAGGCGCCGTAAGGCAAAGATTGGCAGCCTAAGTTGTTGCCAACAGTCAGGCCAATGCGCTCACTGCGTGCATCAGCGATGTGGCATGAACCCAGAAAGAATTGAGCCAAGGCCCACGGGGATTTTTAACCGCACACGAACCTCAGGCGGCGGCCTTGGAAGCCACCGGCTCCTCTGCTGCCTCGCCGATATGGTCAAGATCGACGCCCGTAGTCTCGATGCGGAACCACGACGTCACCGCAGCTCCAAGCAACGATGCGCCGATCAGACCGTACAGCAGCCACCGCGTGCCAATCGAGACCAGCAGGATGGGGAATAGGAACGCGGTCGCAACCGCACCGATCTTGGCGAAAGCTGCCGCGAACCCAGCGCCCTTACCGCGGATTGCGGTCGGGAAAACCTCACCGGCGAGAAGGTAGGTTTGTGCATTCGGGCCAAGATTGGTCATGAAATTGAACAGCATAAAGCCCGTGAAGATCAGCGGGATCTTCAGCGCGCCCGTAATATCCACGGAAAGCGAAGCAAGAAAGAGCCCGACCGCACAGCCGATGAAACCGACAATTTGCAATCGAATCCTTCCCAGCTTGTCGGCGAGCACAACAGCGAAGGCAATTCCAACGATCAGCAGCAACGTGATCATCGCTGCTCCCCTGGCGGCCAGGATGTCGTTGGCGATGAGATCGCTCAAGCTGCGGACGTGATCGGCTTCCTTACCGAGTGCAGCGGCCAGGATCGTCGGCGTGAAGATACCGATGCCATAGGTGCTGAGGTCCTGCAGAAACCAGGGCACCGAGGCGAGGATGGTTGCGCGGAGATAGCGCGGGCTGAACAACGACAGAAAAGAAGTGCCCCCATGCCCATGTCCGCCTGCACCGGAGGGCTGTGGCATCAGGACGATATTCCCTGGATACTGTGGCTTGCGCAGCAGCAACCGTCTCGCTGCGACTGTGGCGCGATCGGTAGCACCACGTGTATGCAGCCAGTTGGCGCTCTCCGTGATGAAGAAACGCCCGATGGTGACTGCGAGGGCGGGCACGACCGCGGTTGCAAACATCCATCGCCAGGCGTCGAGCTTAGGGAAAACGACCAGCACCGCATAGCCAACCGCGGTGCCACACAAGGCACCCACGGCCTGGAACGCGAAGGCTCCAAGCACCAGCTTCCCGCGACTGGTGCTCGGGATATTCTCGGAGATAATCATGTGCGCCGTTGGATAGTCGCAACCGAGCGCGAGCCCGAGCCCAAACAGGCAGATCACCAGGGACGTGAAACTCGTGCAGAACACGGCCGCACCAAGGAATGCGGTGAAGATAATCATCTCCACGATGAACATCGACTTGCGTCCGAACTGATCGGACAAGCTGCCGAGGCCGACCGCACCGATCAGGATGCCGCACAGGCTCGCCGCGCTGATGAAGCCGTTCTGTGCCGGACTGATATCGAACTGCCGGGCGATCAGCGGAAGCGCCACGCCGGTCATGAAAACGACGTAGCCCTCGAAGAACTTCCCAGCCGCGGCCAGCAGCCAGATGAGCCGCTGCATCGCGGTCATCGGAGTGGAGAGAAGTCGGGTGCCATCCGGCCACATGGGCAGCTCATCGATATAGTGCTGTACGGTGCGCGGCTCGCCCGTCGTGGGATTGACATCATTCGGCATCGCGGTACCCCTCATGAATAGGCCGGGCAACTGCGGCAAAACGTGCTTGCCGGTCTAGTGGATTTTGGCAATCTGCATCTCGCTGCGCGCGCGAATCGATACCGGCAACGCAATGAAATGCACTGGATCGAGGAAGCTCGCCGCGCTGCCGCCTTGCGGTGAGACGCACCAGACAAGAAAATTACTAATCGCCGTCGCAACCTGCGCGTTCGGTTGCTTCTCCGAGACCATTGCGTATTCGTAGTTGATCAGCGGATAAGAATTTGAGCCGGGAGCAAACACCAGCGTCAGGCGTTCGTCGGGTGGCGTGCGTGGCGTAAGCGTGGCAGCGGCCGCAGCAATCGTAGCTGCGGTGGGAAGTACGAAATTCCCATCCTCATTCTGCAACATCGCCGTTACGAGGCCGGCCTTGTTCGCATCGGCCTCGAAGCTTGCGCCGAGATAACCGACTGCATAAGGGGTGCTGTCAAGTTTTTGCGCCATCTCCCGATTGCTGGATACTGTCAGGCTGCCCGCCACCGAAGGCCAATGCACCGTAGTGCCGTAGTAGACGGCATTTTCCCAGCTCCCGTGTGGAGCAACACCATTTACCTCAGGAGTGGAGAAGCTCAGGAACTGCGTAAAGATGAACGTATCGCCCGAGCCATCGGCACGATGTACCGGCACGATCGTGCGGTGCGGTAGATGTACTCCTCCATTGAGCGCCGCAATGGGCGCGGCATCCCATTCGCGGATCTTGCCGGAATAGATGTCGGCCAACACCGGCCCGCTCAGTTTCAGCGTGGAGCCCCGCAACTCCGGCAGATTGACCACCACCAACTGGGCGGAGATCGCCAGCGGTATGTTGAGGATGTGAGGATTGGCCATGGCCTGGGTGTCGGTCATATAGGCGTCCGATGTGCCGATCTGAACCTGCCCAGCGATGGCCGTATTGATGCCGGCTTCCGATCCCGTGGCGCCAACCGTCATGTGTACGGCAGGATCGATCTTCGCGTAGGCGCCCACCCAGGATTGGAACACCGGGTAGATCAACGTGGACCCCGATTCGGCCACATTTTGTGCCGCCGAATACGCCGCCACTGACAAGAACGCCAGCCCAGCGATGAACGCCGAGACATGTTTTGCGCCGTAAACCACGCCAATGCCACGTCCCATGCAGCACTCCTCTTCCGCAATTCGAGGCCCACATGATAGCGAACCGAATCTGTCAGAAAATGCTCCTTCACGCTACCAGACGCTCTGTTACGGAATGATGACATTATTCCCAGCGAATGCGGGGCCGAGGCTGCCACCCAAGAGTAAAGCGCCAAGCACTCATCTGATCAAAGACCGAAAGAGCCTGATCGACATTGCGGAAACTTTCAATGACTAACACTACGATCAATGAATCGCACTACTCCAATTTAAAACGAAAGAGCTACTCCAACGAACGCACTTATGAAACACGTTATTCATATTTATGCCCAAACAGCGCGAATAGAATCGAAGTCTATTTGAGAAGGCAGACTAACGGGTTTTAGGGAGAGTATGGCGACAACTGTATTAGCATCCATTGGCGATGAAGGTGTTCTGAACGAACAACTGTCTCCTGAGCTTTCTGAGGTTTGGATCGACCGCGATGTAAGCTGGCTCGACTTCAACGAGCGCGTCTTAGCTGAAGCCCTGGACGAGCGCACTCCTCTGCTGGAGCGCGCCAAGTTCCTCGCGATCTTCACGTCGAATCTCGATGAATTTTTCATGAAGCGCGCTGTCGTTCTCCGCGCGGCGAACTCTGAGGCACAGCGCGCTCTGGTCCAGCAGCTTCGCGACAAGCTGCTGCCCATGCTCGACCGGCAGGCGGAGTGTTTCCGCCAGGTGATCCTCCCTGGGTTGGCGGCGCACAAGGTCTATCTGCGCAAATGGGACGAATTGACGCAGGAGCAGAAGGAAGAAGCAGGCAGCTACTTCGATTCGAATCTTTCTCCAGCGCTCACGCCCCTGGTGATTGATCCAGTTCATCCCTTTCCCTTCATTTCGAATCTGTCGACTTCCCTGGTCTTCGGCCTTCACGATCCGGAACTAGACGAATCGATGTATGCCCGCGTCAAGGTTCCCACCATTCTGAAACAGTGGGTTTCCCTGGAATCCGGTCTGGCTTCAGGAGAGAAGCTGCTGATTTCGCTCCATGAGATCATCCGCGGAAACCTGCACAAGCTCTACAACGGCATGAAGATCAATTCGGTCACGGTTGTGCGCCTGACGAGAGACGCTGAGGTGGAACTGGAAGACGATCCGGACGCCGAACTGCGGGATCTGGTGAAGGCGCAGATTCTCCAACGCCGCTATGAACCGGTAGTTCGCCTGGAGTTCGGCCCTGGCGCCGACCCGACCATCAAGGAGCTTCTGCGCGAGCGCTTCGCGTTGAGAGAACCCGATCTCTATGACCTGAAGGAGGAGATCGACTACACCACCCTGTTCGAACTCATGGGACTCCCCTTCCCTGAACTGCATGACTCGTCGTGGACTCCATTGGTACCGCATGCCTTCAGGGACGGCGAGATTTTTTCAGTCATACAGGCGGGTGATGTGCTGGTCCATCATCCCTATGAGAGCTTCGACGCGAGCGTCGAAGCCTTCATTCGCGCCGCGGCCGACGATCCGCAGACCGTCTCCATCAAGATGACCGCCTATCGCATCGGCGACGATACGCCTTTTGTGAAGTCCCTGGTCCGGGCCGCGGAGCAAGGAAAGCAGGTCGCATGCGTTATGGAGATCAAAGCCCGCTTCGACGAAGAGCGCAACCTGCATTGGGCTGCTGAGCTGGAGCGAGTGGGTGCGCATGTTACGTTCGGCATCAGCGGCCTCAAGACCCACGCGAAGACCGCCCTGGTAGTTCGGAAGGAAGGCAATGGGCTGCGCAGTTACGTCCATATTGGCACGGGCAACTACCATGTAAAGACCGCGCGCCTTTATACCGATCTTGGTCTGATGACCTGCAATCCCACGATCACGCATGACGTCGTGAACCTCTTCCACTACCTCACCGGCCATGCGCATTCTCCCGAGTGCACCACGATACTGGTCGCGCCCTCCACGATGCGGTCGAAGTATCTGGAGCTGATCAAGCGTGAGATCGAACATAAGCTCGCAGGCCGCCCGGCGCGGATCATTGCAAAGCTGAATCAGCTTGAAGATCCGGAGTTGATCACAGCCCTTTGCGAAGCCTCGCGCGCCGGAGTCCCGATCGATCTGATCGTTCGCGGCTTCTGCTGCCTGCGTCCAGGAGTTCCCGGCCAGACAGAAAATATCCGCATCCGCTCCGTCATCGGCCGCTTCCTCGAGCACTCGCGAGTGGCTTACTTCGCCAATGGAAATGAGCGTCCTCTAGACGGAGACTTCTACATCGGCTCCGCCGATTGGATGGTGCGCAATCTCTCCAAGCGAATCGAAATTGCCACGCCCGTGGTCGCTGAGAAATTCAAACAAAAGCTGTGGGAGTTTCTCGATATCTGCCTGCATGACAAGCGTCAGGCCTGGGTCCTGGGTTCCGATGGCAGCTACACACAACTGCATCCCGGCGAGGGAGACGATCCGAACGGCCCCGCGACCCTGGGGACCCATCAGACGTTGATGAACCTGGCTCGCACGTACTAAGTACGAATCAACTCTCTAAAGACTGTGCTCCCTGGGGAGTGTCATCCAATTGCGCAAAGCGCGTTCCCTGACGCTTCAGCGTCAGGGAGACGGAGGGAGCCGTAGCCTTTAGGCTACGGAATAAGGGCCGGACTCGAGCGCAGCTGAGACATCCAGGGTGTTTCGTTTTTGTATCACCCCAAAACTGTCATCCTGAGCGAAGTAGCTCGCGCACTTTGCGAGCTACGTAGTCGAAGGACCCCGAAGAACATTACTCGCCGATACAGACCGAACCATTTCAACCTCCAAACTCTTGCTGCCCCAGCACAACAGGCGTATCGGTCGAAAAGGAGTGAGAGGTAGAGGTAACGTAAAAGCCCTCGGGGTCCTTCGACTACGCGTCCCAAAAGCTGGGACGCTCCGCTCAGGATGACGATTTTGAAGTAAGGAGAAACACCAAAAACACCGAGTACAGCTACTTCGACACCAGCTTAATTCTTAATTCCCGACAAAAAGGCCTGCTGGACGCGGTTGAAGCTGCGTCCGCGCAGAATGGCGGCGACGACGGTTCGCGTCGCGCGCGTATCGCTGAGGCGCACATAGCGGCAGCCGGCGTTCCGGTCGATGGCCATCTCGGGAACGAGCGAGATACCGACACCCGCGGCAACCATTCCAAAGAGGCTGCTGAACTGGCCGCTCTCGAACGCGATGCGCGGCGCCACACGGGCTCGTGTGCATGCGGCGATGCTAAGGTCGCGGAAGCAGTGGCCATCGCGCAGCATCACGAACGCCTCTCCGCGTAGATCCTTGAGCGCCAGCGATTCGGCAGCGGCGCGGGGATGATCCTTGGGCAGCACGGCAAACAGTGGTTCGGTGCAAAGTGGAAACAGCTCCAGGTCCTTGTGCCGCAGAGGCAGTGCAAGAATCGCAAGATCGATCGACAGGTCCCGCAGGCCTTCGATCAGGATCGGCGTTGTCTCCTCAAGGATGCGCAGCTTCGCTTCGGGATACTTCTTGGCAAAGGTCTTCGTGTAGCGCGGCATCAGGTAGGGCGCAATGGTCGGGATAACGCCCACGGATACGCTGCCGCGAATATCCGTCCACTTATCGGCCACACTGGATCGCGCCGTCTCCATCTGGCTCAGAATCGAGCGGGCGTGGGGCAGAAAGGCGCGACCCGCCTCGGTGAGGCGGACGCTCCGTCCCAGGCGGTCGAAGAGCTTTGAGCCCAGGTCTTCCTCAAGCTTCAGAACCTGCTGTGAGAGTGAGGGTTGGGCGACCTGGCAGCGTTCGGCGGCGCGGCTGAAGCTGCCTGTATCCGCGATGGCGCAGACGTACCGTAGCTGGTGAATCTCCATAGGCTGTAACTATACTCCGGATGGCAATTATGTATTGGAACTATCGATCCCCATAGTGCTACATTCGATGGGGTCGAGACAAACGGAAACACGTCTCGACGAGCGGCACCGGCATTGCACATGCTTTACCGGGCTGTAAGAATGACGGTGGATGATGAGGAGTGAATGGATGGCGGCTGACCCGAGCCGATGCTCGTACAGGATCGCCACCCCATCCAGAAGCTGATTTCACGAGATGCCATCAGGGCGAACACGTCCTGATCGACGCCTGGGTTGCAGACCTGGGTTGGGCCCAAACAGTTAGAGGGAGAGAATACATGTCAACTGAAGCGAAGTGCCCGTTCAATCACACAGCAGGTGGAGGCACAAAGAACCATGATTGGTGGCCGAGCCAGTTAAATCTGAAGATCCTGCACCAGCACTCGTCCCTGTCCGATCCTCTGGACAAGGACTTCAACTATGCCGAAGCGTTCAAGAGCCTTGACCTCGCGGCCGTGAAGAAGGATCTCCTGGCCGTGATGACGACCTCGCAGGACTGGTGGCCGGCGGACTTCGGTCACTACGGTCCTTTCTTCATTCGCATGGCGTGGCACAGTGCCGGCACCTACCGCACTGGTGATGGACGCGGCGGAGCCGGATCAGGCCAGCAGCGCTTCGCGCCTCTCAACAGCTGGCCCGACAACGTCAGCCTCGACAAGGCGCGCCGTCTCATCTGGCCGGTCAAGCAGAAGTACGGCAACAAAATCTCCTGGGCCGATCTGATCGTCCTCACCGGCAACGTCGCCCTGGAATCCATGGGCTTCAAGACCTTCGGCTTCGCAGGCGGACGCGAAGACGTCTGGGAGCCGGACGAGGACATCTACTGGGGCTCCGAGACCACCTGGCTGGGCGGCGACAAGCGCTATGGCAAAGAAAAGCCCGGCGACGGCGTACTCGTGGCCGAAGCGGAGCTGCATGGCAGCGAGAAAGATCGCACCGGCGGCGGCACCAATGAGCGTAATCTCGAGAACCCGCTCGCCGCAGTGCAGATGGGCCTGATCTACGTGAACCCGGAAGGCCCGGATGGTAACCCGGACCCCATCGCCGCGGCCCACGATATCCGCGAGACCTTTGCGCGCATGGCCATGAACGATGAAGAGACCGTCGCGCTGATCGCGGGCGGCCACACCTTCGGCAAGACTCACGGTGCTGGCCCTGCGTCCCATGTTGGACCTGAGCCCGAAGCCGCTGGCCTCGAAGAGCAGGGCCTCGGCTGGAAGAGCAGCTATGGCACCGGCAAGGGTGCCGATGCGATCACCAGCGGTCTGGAAGTCATCTGGACGACCAAGCCGACAACGTGGAGCAACGAGTTCTTTGAGCACCTGTTCGCTTTCGAATGGGAGCTCACCAAGAGCCCGGCAGGCGCGCACCAGTGGAAGCCCAAGGGTGACGCAGGCGCCGGTACCGTGCCGGACCCGCACGATCCCTCCAAGCGCCGCACGCCGTCCATGCTGACCACGGATCTCTCCCTGCGCCTCGATCCTGCCTATGAGAAGATCTCGCGGCGCTTCCTCGAAAATCCGGACCAGTTCGCCGACGCCTTCGCCCGCGCATGGTTCAAGCTGACGCACCGTGACATGGGTCCGCGTGAACGCTATCTCGGACCGGAAGTTCCTGCCGAAGAGCTCCTCTGGCAAGACCCCATCCCCGCGGTCGATCACAAGCTGATTGATGCGCAGGATGTTGCCTCCCTCAAGAGCTCAATCCTGGCTTCAGGCCTGCCGGTCTCGCAACTGGTTTCGACCGCCTGGGCATCGGCGTCCACCTTCCGTGGCTCCGATAAACGTGGCGGCGCGAACGGTGCGCGTCTCCGTCTGGCTCCGCAGAAGGATTGGGAATCGAATCAACCCGATCAACTGGCGAAGGCGCTGAAGACACTCGAAGGGATCCAGAGCGAATTCAACGGCAAGCAGACCAGTGGCAAGAAGGTCTCACTCGCCGATCTGATCGTCCTGGCCGGTAACGCAGGAGTCGAGCAGGCAGCAAAGAATGCCGGCCACAGCGTAACAGTTCCCTTCACACCGGGCCGCGCGGATGCCTCGCAGGAGCAGACCGATGTGGAATCCTTCGCCGTGCTCGAACCGATCGCCGACGGCTTCCGCAACTACCTCAAGGGCAAGTACACCGTGCCCGCCGAGAAGCTGCTGATCGACAAGGCCCAGCTGCTGACACTGTCCGCTCCTGAGCTGACGGTACTCGTCGGCGGCCTGCGTGTCCTCAACGCCAACGTCGGACAGGCAAAGCATGGTGTCTTCACCAAGCGGCCTGAAACGTTGACCAACGACTTCTTCGTCAACCTGCTCGATATGGGGACGGAGTGGAAGGCGGTCTCAAAGGCTGAGGACGTGTTCGAAGGGCGGGATCGCAAAACAGGCGAAGTCAAGTGGACCGGCACCCGTGTCGATCTCACGTTCGGCTCAAACGCACAGCTTCGGGCTCTGTCCGAAGTCTACGGAAGTTCAGACGCGCAGGAGAAGTTTGTCCATGACTTCGTAGCGGCCTGGACCAAGGTTACGAACCTCGATCGCTTCAACCTTGCGTAAGTTTGCAAGGTAGGCGTTAGACTCTTACGCTGCTCGAACTTCGACCTGACACCGGGTTATCCCGGATCAGGTCGAAGTTCGAGCAGTTCTTGTTTGTGGTTCAGAGAGATCAGCGAACAGCAATCAAGAATCGCAAAATTAGCAGTTGACATTGACCGACAATCCACTACCATTTGGTTGTGGATAAACTGGATACAACATTTGCGGCTCTGTCTGATCCAACCCGGCGGGCGATGATCCAACGACTCTCGCATGGGCCTGCAACTGTGCATGGATTGACGGAACCGTTTGCACTCTCGCAGCAGATGATTTCAAAACATATCGCCTACCTGGTGCGGGCGCGGATTGTGATCAAGACGAAGCGTGGACGAGAGAGTGTATGCACGCTTAGGCCCGAGGCTATCAAGACAGTCAGCGACTGGGCGATCAGCTATCGCCGATTCTGGGAAGAGAGCTTCGACAAGCTGGAAGTAGTTGTCAATCAAATGAAGAAAGAGGAGGTCAGAGATGGCAAAAGACACGGGTAGCGAAATTGAGCGGATGGTTGTCACAAGAGTTTTTGATGCCCCACGCGAGTTGGTTTGGAAGGCGTGGACAGACCCGAAGTACATCATGCAGTGGTGGGGACCTAAGGGTTTTACTGCGCCCGTTTGCGAGATGGATTTTCGCGTTGGAGGAAAACTTCTCTGCTGCATGAATGCGCCGGATGGGCAGCTCTGCGGCTGGAATGCGGTTGAATATCACGAAATTGTTCTGCACGAGAAGATCGTTTCTTCCATGTACTTTTCGGACTCGAAGGGAAACAAGATCGACCCTGCGGAATTAGGAATAGAACATGAGGCTATCGACGGTGCCTACGACGTGACCCTCTTTGAGGACCTCGGAAACGGCCAGACGAAACTGACCTTCATCGGCAATGATCCCATGGAGAGCGCTAAAGAAAGCGGTCAAATGGAGGGCTGGATCGAGATACTCGATAAAGTTGCTACGGTTGTTGCGGAGCTAGCGCAGGCGAAATAAGAAGCTGAGGCTTTGATGATCGTGCTGCGCTAGATAAAGCTGAGGCTGGCAGCGGAGGCCCGGTTAGACCGGGCCTCTGGTCGCCTGGCCGAATCATGGCCCTTCCGGACAATCGGCCCTTGTCAACTGTTACCTTCAGGCCTTAGCGCTCATCTAGCCTCGGTTAGGCTCCCAGGAATTAGCGAGGTGAGTCATTCGTTCGTTGAAGAATGAACGACTCACCGCACTAGAGCATTTTCACGCCTCGATTTACCAGGGAACAACTCCACCCGTCTCGAAGAAGCCACCAGTCGGAGCATCATCAGGAACGAGAGACTGGCGGACTGTCTCGGCTGCTCCTTCTTCAATGGTTTGGGTGCCGCTATTGCCATTCAAATCAGTAGCTGTATAACCAGGGTTGACGATGTTGACCTTGATGGGAGTGTCCTTTAGCTCCCAGGCGAGTTGCACGGTCAGCATATTGAGAATCGCCTTGGAGCCGTTGTAGCCCAAAGGCTTGATGCCGGCAAAAGACCAACTAGGATCGGCATTCCAGGTGAGCGAGCCGAGGCCGCTCGATACCATCACAATACGGCCGGATGAAGCGCTCCGGACCAACGGCAGCACGGCTTGCGTAACAGCGAGCACGCCGAAGAAATTGGCCTCGAGAGTCTGGCGAACGGCCTCAGGATCGGCGACGCTGGGCGGGCCATCACCCTTCAAAAATACTCCTGCGTTATTGACCAGGATGTCGAGCCTGCCGTATTGCGCCTCGATCTTTTCTGCGGCCTTCGTAATGGTTTCTGCTTTGGTGACATCGAGCTCAAGGAAATGAGCGTCAGCCCCCTCTGCTTTCAGCTTCGCTGCAGCAGCCTCCCCAAGTTGCGGATTGCGTGCGCCAAGAAGCACCGTAATGCCCTCCGCACCAAGCTGACGTGCCACTTCGAAGCCGATACCCTTGTTCGCTCCGGTTATCAAAGCGATCTTGCCTTTGTGTTTCAATGCCATGCGATATACCTCTCCCTCTGGACGATTGGAGAGGGGAATAGGCGAGTAGGATTCAAATTCGCCAGAAGGCATCTGCAGGATAGAGTGGTAGCTTTTTCTCAAATTACATTGAGAACCTTTTACTCTTTCTCTGCGGATGGTTCTGGACTACGTTACTTACGTTTGCAAGTTATACGCATGATCCGGTGCAAATAGAAAAAGAGCCCTGCCGGGAACCATATCGTGCGGTTGTCCAATTCCGAAACTCCACCAAATAGAAATTCGAAAGTGATGCCTCTCAGATTTGCCCCGGGTCCATAAGCTGCGGGATGAGCCGGGATGGAAGATGAGGATTATTCTGTCATGAAAACTTCAGATTTGCTTCGCATTTTTCAATCGTCTCTCCGCCGCATGCTGCGCCCGGTATACTTTGCTTTCCTCCTTCTGATGACGTTGATCGTGAGGGATGCATGCGCTTTGCAGGCACACGCCGGAATAAGCACAAACACGTTACTGGAACTCTCCACAAACAACGTGGCTAGCGGTACCCCGGTGACGCTGACAGCGTCGGTCACGGCCAATGGTGCAGCAGTCTCACCAGGACAGGTGACCTTCTGCGATGCCGCGGCAACCTTTTGCGAAGACGAGGCCGTGTTGGGAACGGTGCAGTTGGCCTCGAATGGTTCAGCCTCGATCAAGCTACTTCTGAGCATCGGCACGCACTCCATCAAGGCGGTCTTTGCCGGAACAGAAGCCGCTGCGGGCAACAGCTCGGCAGCGCAGTCTCTTATTGTGACGGGTAAGCATCCGACTACTACCGCAATCGCTTCTTCAGGCAGCCCAGGTAACTACACTTTGACTGCGACGGTAACGGGTGATGAAGATATTGGCGCGGGATTGAGCGGCAATGTATCGTTCCTGGCCGCGTCGAATGGCAACACCGTGCTGGGAACAGCACCCCTTGGAACCTCGATACTGACCCAGGGATTTCCCGTGTGGACATCCAATGCCACCGGATTTAATCCCGCCTCTGTTGCGGTGGGCGATTTCAATGGAGATGGCAAACCGGATCTGGTGGTCACGAATTTTGATATAGGCACTGTAAGTGTGTTCCTGGGCAGGGGTGATAGTACCTTCCAGAACCAGGTAACCTATACCGTCGGAAAGACCCCCGCCTCTGTTGCGGTGGGCGACTTCAACGGTGATGGTAAGCCCGATCTGGCGGTAACGAGCTCCTTAACCAACTCTGTAGGAGTGCTACTGGGCAATGGCGATGGCACCTTTCAGAACCAGGTACCCTACGCCACCGGAGCGACTCCCAACTTTGTCGCGGTGGGCGACTTCAACAGGGATGGCAAACTGGACCTGGTAGTGACAAATGACGATGGCAAAAGCGTGAGTGTGCTGCTGGGCAATGGCGATGGCACCTTCCAGAGCCAGGTAACGTACGCCACCGGAGTGGATCCCGATTCGGTGGCGGTGGGCGACTTCAACGGTGATGGCAGTCCCGACCTGGCTGTAGCGAACCGTGCTGGAGAAACGGTAAGTGTGTTGTTGGGTAATGGCGATGGCACCTTCCAGAACCAGGTGACCTATGCCACTGGATTCTATCCCGAGTCTGTGACGGCGGGAGACCTCAACAGAGATGGCATACCTGATCTGGCGGTGGTGAACTATCTCGACAATACGGTAAGTGTGTTGTTGGGCAATGGCGATGGCACCTTCCGGAACCAGAAGACCTACACTACCGGAGTCGGTCCCACTTCTGTCACGATTGGAGACTTCAACAGAGACGGCAATCCTGACCTGGCTGTAGCAAGCTATGACTATAAAGACCCTAATGCAATAAGTATGCTGCTGGGCAACGGCGATGGCACCTTCCAGAACCAGAAGACTTATATCGTCGGAAATGGTCCCGCCTCTGTTACGTCCGGCGACTTCAACGGGGACGGCAATCCCGACCTGGCTGTAACGAACGGTTACGATGATACGGTGAGTGTGCTGCTGAATCAGGTGACGCAAACGGCGGCAGCCACACTATCCAATCTCTCCATACCAGGCACTGGCACGCATACGGTAGACGCTCGTTATGCTGGGGATGCGAACTATGGCACAAGCATCTCCGGTACCGTTTCCCTGTCCAACCAGACGACCGTGACAACACTGGCAGTCGCAGCGAGCCCGGTAGTGAGTGGTACACCCGTTACGCTGATCGCGACAGTGACAGCCAATGGCGCACCGGTCTCGCAGGGACAGGTGAACCTCTGCGATGCCACGGTGGCATCCTGCGCAGGATCAGCAGTGTTGGGTACGGCACAGCTAGCCTCTGGAGGCACAGCTTCGATCGCACTGACTTTCACCAGCGTTGGCGCTCGTTCGATCAAGGCGATGTTTTCTGGAACAGCAGTGGATGGGAGCAGCAGTTCTCCGGCAGTAACCATCAGCGTCATCGCTCCCCCTCCCGGCGGTGTAAAGCTGCAGCTCATCGCCTTCGGAGATAGCCTGCTTGACACCGGCACCTACCAGCAGTTCGCCAAAACTAACTTCGGTGGCGGCGAATTCACCACCAACCCCAGCAAGCTCTTCGTACAGGATCTCGCCTCCTTCTACGGCGATGTACTTATGCCAGCCTTCCAGGGAGGATTCGGCAGACCTCTCGCCCCATCTGGCGGCTTCGACTATGCCGAGGGCGGATCTCGCGTCTCCATGCAGCCTGGCATAGGCTATGACACCAGCGGAGTTCCGAACGCTGCCTACTCTGAAGAGACCACTGTGCCGGTCACAGAGCAGCTCAGCACGTACATCTCCACCTATCAGAGATTTCATCCCAATCAGTTCGTCATCATCAATGGAGGAGCCAACGACATCTTCTTCAACCTCACCGTTGCACAACAGATAGGCACTCCCGCCGCGCTTCAGGCTGCTCAACAAGCCATCGTTCAGTCCGCTATCGATCTCGCCGGGGTCGTCGATACTGTTATTGCAAAAGGTGCAACCCACGTAGCCCTCATCAACTTGCCCGATCTCGGGATTACTCCCCAGGGCATTACCAGCTCCGACCACGGCCAATCCCTTACCCAGATCTCGCAGCTCTTCAACGCAACCCTCATCAGCCAACTTCAAAGCAAAGACATGCTCGACAAGATCATCCTCCTCGATGCCTACAGCATCGTCGATAACGTCGTGGCCAACTTCGAGGAGTTCGGATTCAAAGTATCGAACACCGGCACGGCATGTAATGCGCAAGCCGAAATAGAAGAGGCCACCGCTCTGAACCTGAAGAACCCAACCCGGTTCAGCGATTCTCTCTTCTGTTCTCCCGCGACCTACACCACACCCACCGCCCCTGAGGACTTCATCTTCGCCGACACTGTTCATCCCTCTACTCACCTCAGCGCCATTGTGGCCAAAGCCATGGAACAGCAGCTTGAGTCAAATAGCCTCATGAAATAGGGCATGTCATCAAATTCGCTACATGCGAGATCTGTGATTATTTTTAGCGTAAGAGGATGAGTGTAAGGTAGGCGTTAGAGCTTTACGCTGCTCGAACCTCGACCTGACACCGGATTATTCCGGATCAGGTTGAGGTTCGGGCAGTTCTTGTTTCGGGAATGGCAATAGCAAGCCAATGCGCGTTTCCCAAAACGGATCCTCTCGAATCATGCATTGTCTGTTCCCTGTTTTACCTAAACAAGGCGACCGGAAACTTTGGAGTGGATTGCAGCACTCATTGATTCTTTTCTGGATCGAGGTCGGCAGGCCAGGGATCCTTGCCAATATCGCTCCAGATGTCGCTTGCAATCCACCAACGTTTTCCATCGAAGATCATCTCGCAGATGCTCACTCCGCGTTCGACCAACTTACCGTTTGGTGTCGTTCCCGCCTCACCACTGTAATAGGCGACTGCGATATTGGCCTGTTGCGTGACATGCGTGACGAGAACTTTTTCATACCACGAAGTCTTTTTATGACCGTCAAGCACCTCTTTGACCATGTCATCCAGAGGCACTACCGAGATGCGGATCACCCCATGCGCGTCCTTCTCCGGGAAGGCAAGAGAGATATGAGGGAGACACAGAGAAAGCAGCCGCCGCTGATCCCATGCTCCCGCGGGACCGTTTACCGATTCATGCAGGGCGGTCACTAAAGCTTTGGGTGAGACCACATCCTTAGGGTCGGCTGGTGGTACCATCTTTGCCAACTCGTCGGCGGATTTCCCCCCAAAGTACTCACCATCCGTAGGAATAACGCGCGCGGGTTTGGAGGCCTGCCCTGCGGCAACACAAGGAATGAGGGCCAGGAACAAAGCAGAACAAACTATAGAGGATGACTTAGAGAGAGATCTCATCAACATGCTTGCAGATGGGCAGCTGGAAATTCTGTTCCGACGCATATAGCTAGTTTGACGCAGAAACAATCCTCATCGATTCGGGATGGGGCATCTATTTTGTTCCTGCTAAAGCTGGGCTACTCACCCGAGCCAACTATCCACGCCTCCTTTTTGTGGCCATTTCTTTTACGGAGGAAGCGAAGGCACGCAGCGCGGGTGCAGTATGTTCTTGATCGCGGATTGCGAGTCCGAGTTCGCGATGGATACGGGGCGTGACTGGAACAAGGGTCACGCCGGGGAGTGCCACGGGGAAGGCGAGACGCGGCACAATGGAAAAGCCAAGACCTTCTCGAACCATGCTGATCAACGTTCCGAGATCCTGCACCTCGAATCGGACGCGAGGCGAGAGCCGGTGGCGTGCGTAAGCCGCACGGAGAAGTGGCTCGCTAGTATAGCGGGACATGATAAAGGGCTCATCGGCAAGATCGCGGATGGAGAGCTGGCGACGCGTGGCTAGCGGCGACGCGGACGGAAGGATCGCGCAGAGTTCATCCTGCATCAGCGTTGTCGTCTTCATGCCCGGGGCAGGAAGCTGTACCAGCGCCACATCGATCGTTTGCGCTCGAAGCCACTCCTCCAGCGACTGCGTACTCTGGCTGGGATCCTCTAGTATCACCACTTCAACATGGGGATGGATGCGCGTGAATCGGGCAATGACCTTAGGCAGAAAAGCCACAGCAGCACTGGGGATGGAGCCGACACGTACGCGGCCCGAGAGCAGGCCGCTGGAGACATCGGTTTCCGAGCGTATCGCATCGAGCGAGCTGAGAATCTGGCGCGCATACGACAGAACCCGACGGCCTGCATCCGTTGGCTTGGCGCCGAAACGGCCGCGGTTGAGAAGTCGCTCGCCCAGTTCCCTTTCAAGCACTGCGATGGAATGACTTAGCGAGGACTGTGACAAATCGAGCCGTTTGGCGGCAGCCAGAAAAGAGCCTTCCGAAGCGATTGCCTCCAACGCCCGCAGTTGATGAATCTCCATCTATCGATAATAACGATATAAAGTATCGAATCCATCTATTTGATTCACCTTAATATCTTCTCTACACTGCAAACACAGTTTTGCGAGAAGAGGAGAACGACAGTGCTCCATCAGACAAAGGACCGGCGAGTTGTTTTCGATTTTGAGATCGACTTCCTGAATGGCGGCGGTATTCAAGGGCAGGGCTTTCGCCTGGACATGGATGACGAGGAGATCGCCGACCGAGATCTAGCCGACGCGATTGTCCGAGAGCTGCGCCTGTTGATGGTGGGCGAAGTGCGCATCCTGAACAAACAGATCATCGAGGAGCGTCACAAGCGAGGACCTGCCTCCGACGCGAGCACCAGGGGTTTAAACGCCCCCCAGCATGTGGATCTGAGTCACACAGTGTACGAGGGCCTGATCACCTACAAGGGGATTCCGGCGCCGCTAATCTGCGATTTTCTAAGCCGCGAAGATTCACGCAAATTCTACGACGCGGGCACCAGCTTTCAGATTGGAAGAATCGACATGGTAGCGAATACCGGCACCTACCTCGACAGCCCGTTTCACCGATTCGAGGATGGAAAAGACCTGTCGCAGCTAGAGCTGGCATCGCTGGCGGGGCTCGATGCGGTTGTGGCGCGGGTCACCGGGCTGGCTGGCCGGGCCGTGGATCGTGAGGTCTTCCTGCCGTTGGATGTGCGTGGTAAGGCGGTGCTGGTCGAGACTGGCTGGTCGCGCCATTGGAGCACAGAGCAGTACTTCGAAGACCACATCTACCTGACTCGGGATGCGGCAGAATACCTGCGCGATGCGGGTGCGACGCTGGTCGGCATCGATTCGTACAACATCGACGACACAAACGATGGCGCGCGTCCTGTGCATACAGTGTTGTTAGGCGCAGGGATTCCAATCGTGGAACATATGTGCAATCTGGAGCAGTTGCCCATATGTGGGTTCACCTTTACCGCGGCGCCCGTGAAGGTGAAAGGCATGGGAACATTTCCAGTGCGAGCCTTCGCCACGCTCGGGGCAGCATAGCGGTGTTGGCCATGGCGATGGAGATCATCGGATGGAGCGGCGGGCTGGTGATGATCTGCGCGTATGCCATGGTGTCGTTCGGGAAGATATCGCCGCGAGGCTCGGCATTCCAGTGCCTGAACCTGGCGGGGAGCCTGATGCTGGCTGCGAACTCGGCGTGGCATCATGCGTGGCCATCGGCTAGTGTCAACCTGATCTGGATTGGGGTGGGGATAGCCGCGCTCATGCACGAAAGCCTGTTGGAGCAGCCAGATACTGCGGAGTTGGGAGATCCGGTTCTCGGCCCGACCCGCATGCCTGGGTCTGCGAGATATCCAAAGGGCCACCAATAGCAGAAGCGCGTGGAGCAGGAGCGGGCGGCCAACTAGGTGCCACAGAACGTCTGGCGAACATACTCTTCAGGACGCGCCGGCATGGCGTACCGCTCCTTACCGGGCATGTCCTCATAGGGATGCGCCAGCACTTCGAGCAGCTCTTCAAAAGGCTGAAAATTCTCCTCCTCTGTTGCAGCCTCCAACGCAGCCTCCACGATATGATTGCGCGGGATAAAGGCCGGACTCACCCGCCGCATCTGCGCAGCGCGCTCTTCTGGAGAAACAGACTCCTTCGCCAATCTCTGACGCCACGCAGTCTCCCACGTATCGAAGGCCGCAGGATCGGCAAACAGCACACGAACGCCCTGATTGCCTTCGATCCCAGCCGCGGCATCACACAGCCTGCGGAAGGTCAGCGTATAGTCGGCACGGTTCTCTGCCATACGCTTCAGCAGATCTTCAACCAGCGCCGCATCGTCCTCATGATCCTGCGTGAATCCCAACTTCCGGCGCATACCCGCATCCCGCGCTGCTTCGAAGTGCATGGCAAACTTCTCCAGAGCTTCATGCGCCGATGCCAGACCTGCCTCATCGCTTCCCTCTTCTGCTACAAGCAGAGGCAGCAATGTCTCGGCTAACCGAGTCAGATTCCAGTGCATCGCATGCGGCTGATTGCTGTAGGCATATCGTCCCTGGTGGTCAATGGAGCTGAACACCGTACGCGGATCGTAGGCCTCCATAAACGCGCACGGACCATAGTCGATGGTCTCGCCGGAGATCGAAGTGTTGTCCGTGTTCATCACGCCGTGAAGAAATCCCAGCAGCATCCACTGCGCAACCAGCTGCCCCTGCCGCGCGATCACACCATCGAGGAATGCCCGATAAGGCCGCGCAGCCTGTTTGGCCTCTGGGTAATGCCTGGCGATGGCATAGTCGGCGAGCGTGCGAACTCCATCGATGTCGCCCTGCGCGAAGAAGTACTGAAAGCTTCCCACGCGAAGATGGCTCGTCGCCACCCTGGTCAGCACCGCCCCCGGCAGTGCTGTCTCACGAAACACCGGCTGCCCCGTAGTAACGGCCGCGAGAGCACGCGTCGTCGGCACACCGAACGCTGCCATGGCCTCACTCACGATGTACTCCCGCAGAACCGGACCAAGCGCAGCCCTCCCATCGCCGTTGCGTGAAAAAGGAGTACGGCCCGCGCCCTTCAACTGGATGTCATAGCGCACACCATCGCGCCCGATGACCTCTCCCAGCAGGTTCGCGCGGCCATCGCCCAGCTGACGGACAAAGTATCCAAACTGGTGCCCGGCATACGCCATCGCCAGTGGCTCCGATCCCGCTGCCACACGGCTACCCGCAAGAACCTCAACCCCCTCCGGACTTGCCAGCTCAACGCTATCGAGACCGAGTCTGTCGGCAAGCTCCAGGTTGAGCTTTACCAACCGTGGGGCTGGGACTGGAGTAGGAGCGACTCGCGCATAGAACTTCTCCGGCAGACGGGCATAGCTATTTTCGAAGTTGAACCGAACCCCGCCAATCGTGGGTACCTCTGTTGGACTCATCTAACTATTGTGCTTGAGCTGTAGAAATCTCGCTTGGCACGTCAACGCTATGAAGACAACGCGGAGTAGGAGACGAGGTAGCAGAACACGGTTCAAGCTCCGATCTCCGTTAGCATCGCCCGGTCCTGGGCCGGCGCAATGTTTGGGGTGGTAAGTAGTTTCTCTCCAATGAAGATGGAGTTCGCTCCCGCGAAGAAGGCGAGCAGCTGAGCCTCCTTGTTGAGGCTCAGCCGTCCTGCCGTCAGGCGGACACGAGAAAGCGGCATCAGAATTCGTGCGACTGCAATCGTCCGGATGAGATCCGTCGTCTCGACCGGAGGCATGGTTCCAAGCGGTGTTCCCGGAATCGGCACTAGCAGATTAATGGGTACAGACTCAGGCTGCGGTTCCATCTGCGCAAGCTCGCTAAGAAGCGCGCAGCGGTCCCGATCGCTCTCGCCGAGTCCGAGAATACCGCCGCAACAGACTGTGATCCCTGCTTCTCGAACCCTCCGAATCGTCTTCAGGCGGTCGTCATAGGTACGGGTGGTAGTGATTTTGGGGTAATACTCGCGGCTGGTGTCGAGATTGTGGTTGTACGCATCGAGACCTGCCTCTTTCAGGCGGTGGGCTTGCTCGGCAGTCAACATGCCCAGTGTGACGCAGGCCTCCAGCCCCAGCGATTTCACCTCTCGAATCATCGCCAGGACGCGCTCGAAGGGCTCGCCCTCTGGAGCACTACGCCACGCCGCGCCCATGCAGAAGCGTTGCGCTCCCTGCTCCCGTGCCCTCAGCGCGGAGGCGCGCACTTCTTCCACGGAAAGAAGAGGCACCCGCTGCAGCTCCGTCTGGTGATGCGCCGACTGCGAGCAATAGCCGCAGTCCTCTGGGCAACCACCCGTCTTGATAGAGAGAAGAACGCAGCGCTGGATCTCTTCCGGATCATGAAAGGACCGATGGACAGTATGTGCATGGAAGAGAAGATCGAAAAACGGAAGCCGGTACAACTCCAGGACGGAGGCAACATCAGTAGCACTGCTCAATGTCAGAGACTCCTTAGTCTCCTGTGATTGTGTTGGCCGCAATCTGCAGGGTCAACAATGCTTTGATCTTGTCCTAAATAGTTCACGAAATAAACTATGATTCGATACGGATTGACTCTCGCTCCCATCGTGTGCAAACCCATGATCCCCGAATTATTGAGCTAGAGGCACAGCATTGGCCAGAGACATGTTCTGATTCCCTCTCCAGATAACAGCCCCATCCACGCGCTCAATCGAAAGTACCGGTCGTATGCCTCGCAATCCGCTGCAGACGCAGATGCTTCCAACATCCCGAAGAACATCGAGGCTGATCGCCCCCTCCTCCACGCTCTGCAAAGATTGGAGCAGGTGCGCCCGATGCACTCCTGGTAGAACTCCAGAAGCCAGGCTCGGCGTCATCCAGGTTTCGTTCATCAGAAGCAGAACGGTACTGATCGTGCCTTCAGTCAACTCCGATCGTTCGTTGAGGAACAAAACCTCATCAAAGCCTAAACTTCGCGCCTTGGCCAGGTTGCGTTCATACGTCTCTCGATTCGTCGTCTTGTGACGCAGGAACACGTCCGCGGAGTGAGTGCGTTCCTCCGCCAATAGCAGTCGGCCATTCCAGACGACGGGCGCCAGAGGTTCAGCAGAAATGCGCCAATCCCCCGTTTCGCTGAGTTCGACCCGCACTCTGCTTTCCGTGCTTCCGCAACCCATGACGGTTGAGGCCAACTCTCTCTGCAGCCGGTCGCCGTCATACCGGATACCGAAGTACTGGGCCGAATCGTCAAGCCTTCGCAGGTGAAGGGGAAGCAGAGCGATTCCACTCTCACAACGCATCGTCTCTATCAGAGCAATCGGAGGACGTTTGTTCGTGAGAAAACTAGCCTTCAGCCGACACTCTTCAAATTCCTCGTCCGGCTTCGAGTCTGCCGTGATCCCGCCGCCAACGCCCATCATGACACGGCCGTTCTGAAGCTGCACGGTTCGGATAGCCACATTGAAACAGGCCTCCCCGCCTGGTCCGAAGTAGCCAATGGAGCCCGTGTAGACTCCACGACGATTCTGCTCCAGCTCCCGGATAATCTCCATGGTCTTGCGTTTGGGAGCTCCCGTGATGGATCCCGAAGGAAATAGGTGCGCAAATATCTGAGACGGAGAAAGCCCATCCTCTAGCAGTCCGGAGCACGTCGAGGTCATCTGGAGCAAGGTATTGTAGGTCTCTACCTGGAAGAGTTTGTCGACCTTGACCGTGCCGTATCTGCAAATACGTCCGAGATCGTTCCGCAGCAGGTCAACAATCATGACATGCTCGCTGCGATTCTTTTCATCGTTCCGCAGATCCTGTTCCGCTCTGCGATCTTCCACCAGATTGTTCCCCCGCATCCATGTGCCCTTCATGGGACGGACGGCAATGCGTCCTTGCGTGGTGCGAAAAAATAGCTCCGGGGAGAAGGATAGTAGTGGTCCTTCTTTTCTATTGAGGAATGCCGCAAATGAAACTGGCTGCTGCCTCAGCAACGTCTCATAAACCGCCAGCGGCTCTGACTCCGTATGGCCTGTGATTCTATCGGTGAAGTTCACCTGGTAGGTATCACCAGCATCGAGATGCTGATAGATACGAGCGAGTGCTGCACGGTAGTCTTCCCGCGATATTTGCAGGCCATCTGTGATGACCGTGGCCTCCTCTCGTAGTGAAGCCTTCGCTGGGTCTGCTACTGGGAGCGTTCCCCGTATCACTCCACTGGAGTGGTCGAACTCGATGGGGGACGCAAACACTCCGAGCCACGCCATCGGTTCTGACGGAGATGAACCTTCTGATTGCCTGGGCGTCAGTCCAACGAAGTGCTCACCACACTCATAGCCGAAGTATCCCGCAACGAACGCACCCTCAGCGAGATGACGATCAATCTCCCTGAGAAGATGGTCCAGGTCGCGATCGGTCCATGCAATCAGCTCCTGGAAGGGGTTCAGGAAGAGCAAGCTTTTATCGTGAACCCCATCTGGCTTCGCGGTCTCCAACAGCACAGAGTTAACGCTACTGGCCGCACAAGCCCGGAAGGCTTCCGGCAGGGCATGCCAGGGAGACGATCGAAAAAATTCTGGCACGCCGAGATCGTCACCCCCGCCCTCTTTTTCCTTGAGGCGTTGGGACTCCTGAGACTGCACGGGTTCCATCACAGAGTGCATCTTATCGCTTGCCGCCTGGCTCCCCTCCCGCAATGCCATAAAGCTTAGTTCGGAGAGGAATAGGCCTTCTTCCATTATCAACTCTATGGCGATTCGTATCGCGAAGAGCCCTTGGCGTCCCTCTGAGGCAGCCTTCAACCAGCGCTTCGGATACATTCTGTTGACGCGCTAACATTTTAACGATACGTTCATAAGTATCTTTTCGGGTCCGTACTTCCCTCACCTTTGGGCGAATGCCGTTTGTGCAGAGCCTTCTCAGATGACCTGTTCCTGCGCCGTGCAATTCGCTGTCTTCGATCTAGGTGTCACATCTATGTGTCAACAGGAGGTTTCGAATGTCACGAATGTCGAATCGCTTTCTACCCATACTTCTGGCTGGGTTTGTACTGGGAACCCTGTTCGTACCGTCGACCCTTTCTCCTGTCCTGGTTGCTCAGGGCATCATCACGGGCTCACTGACCGGCTTTATCTCCGACTCCACCGGAGCCGCCGTGGTCAACGCCAGTGTTACGGCAGAGAACGAAAACACCAAAGGTCTATTCAAGACAGTCACCGGTTCCGATGGAACGTTTACGCTTCGTGATCTACCGGTAGGTTCTTACACGGTGAGTATTACGGACGAGGGTTTCAGCAAAAACACAATACAGCAGGCGCTGGTCACGACGGGCAATACCACATCGATCGGGAACCAGAAGCTGCAGCCCAGTTCGATGACAGAGACGGTACAGGTTGCAGCCAGTTCAGCGGCTCTGCTCGATACGGTTTCATCCCAGGGGTCGGCGACCATTGAGGCCAAGGAGCTTCAGGAGCTCCCTGTCTATGGCGGGTTCGATACCACGGCTTTGCTGGTGCCGGGAATCGTTTCGACCCATAGCAACGGGGACGCGCAGTCCAATGGCACAGACTACTCCTCCAACGGTCTGCGCTCGCGGTCGAACAACTCCGAGCTTGACGGCCAGGCGAACGACGATCTTCTGATTACCGGTCCGCAGATTTACTTCTCCAATCAGGACGCTCTGCAGGAGATCCAGGTTATCTCCAATAACTTCAGCGCTCAGTATGGGCGCAACGCGGGCAGCATCGTGAACTACATTACGAAGAGCGGTACCAACGAATTTCATGGGTCAGGCTTTGAGTTCTACACCGGCACCTGGCTTTCGTCATTGACCCAAGGACAAAAGGGTCCACAGTTCGGCTATTGCACTCCCGGCCAGGATCCATCGTCCGGATGCACAAAGCCTGCAGTGCCAGGCTTCGTTCAGAATGCCTACGGTGGAACGATTGGAGGCCCTATCATCAAGGACAAACTCTTCTTCTTCGGCAGCACCTATTGGGTAAGAACCTATCAGGGCGCGACACGCTATACCAGTGCAGGAGGCCTCTTTCCCGACTCCGTCGGCCTGGCGCAACTGCAGCAAAGCTTTCCATCCAATCCCGGAACGCAGGAATTGGTGAAACAGGGGCCGTTCGCCTACAGCGCTGGAAATCCAAGTTCATTCGGTCCAACGCAGAACAAGTTGGTCACCGATGGGGTTACCACACAATCGATTGAGATGGCCCAGGTAGCCCGCAGTGTAGCCAACATCGATCTCGACCAGGAAGACATGGGACGCCTGGACTTCCAGCCTACGGATCGGGATCACTTTTATCTACGCTACATCTACCAGGACACACCACTCATCGCTTACTTCGGGAACCTTGTTGCCGGTACCAGCGTCAATGTTCAGAGCTCTACACACTCCGTCGGCGCTGACTGGACCCATACCTTCTCACCCCACTGGGTCGACCAGCTTCGCTATTCTTTTCAGCAGGCCAGGCTTGGATTTGAGGGTGGTGGAGTGCCTACCTGCACGATCGGCAATCTGAGCACCTGTCCGTCGAGCGTAGGCTTTGGAAGCTCCTATCTACAAATAGGTTATCCGGCAGGCCAGCCCACAGGTCGTATCGCCAAGGTAACTCAGGTGCAGAACAATGCAACGGGTTCAGTCGGTCGTAACAGTATCAGCTTCGGGGGTGAGTTCGACTATCAGAACAACCCGAACATCAATCTGCCGAACGGTGCCGGTGTATTCGACTTCACACCCGGTGACGCAGCATTTCCCCTTCGCAACACGACGGCGGATTCAAGCAACGGATACACGGCACTGCTGGAGGGCGTCTCATTGACCTCTCTAACTGCCGGTAATGCAACGACACACTTTCAAGCACCCAACGTGTTTCTCTATGTTCAGGATGACATCAAAGCCAGACCAAACCTCACACTGAACGTCGGTCTTCGTTACGAGTACTTTGGCCAGGCAGTGAACGCGCTGCACAACGAGACAGTCGCCCAGCAGACAGGATCCAATCCGTTCTGGAATACCTCGCTGCCACTCTCCGCAACGACCTTTCCCAAAATCAATAACTACTGGAAGAACATCGAGCCACGACTTGGCTTCTCGTTCAATCCCGATATAGATAAGGGATTGGTGATACGTGGCGGATTTGCGATCAACGCAGATCCTTCCTTCAACGAGATCTTTCTTACCGCTGCTTCGGGAAGCCCCGTCGTCAACTCCGGCACGTTCAGCTGCGACGGACAAACCGTGAACTGTTTGCCGGGTGCAGGATTCACCTATGCGGCCGTACACGCACTCGACGATCCCCTGATTCCATCAGGAGGAGACCCAAGATTCAATCCTGAGCAGGATGTCCCGACAAACTTTCGCCCTGCTTTCGTAGAGACCTGGACACTTGGCATTCAGCACCAGGTCGGTAGAGCGAGCGCACTTGAGATACGCTATGTCGGCAATCATGCAGCACATGAGTTCCAGAGAATTAACTCGAACCCCTACTTAGGGACCGCATCCGCCTGCACCGATCCCACCGCGGCAGGATACCTTCGCGAAGACTGCACACATTACCTTCGCAGCACCGTGGCCAATACGGCCTTCTCGCAGTACAACGGCCTGCAAACATCCTTCACAACGCGGTCGCTTCATAACTGGAGTGGTTCCATCGCCTACACATACAGCCGCGCTATCGACAATGCGAGCGAGATCGATAGCACGTTTGGCGGCGGTACGACGACCGCATACGCTCAGAATCCCTTGAACATCTCCCTAGGGGAACGCGGGGTAAACGGGCAGTCGTACACACATGCCGTCGCTTCCAAGGTTACTTTCACCTCTCCGTTCTTCAAGGAAGAAAAAGGCATTCTGGGAAGAATACTTGGAGGATATCGAGCCAACGCTCTTTATACCTACAACAGCGGTCAACCCTTCACTCCGTATCAAAGCGCTTCCTCTCAGTCGCCGAATGCTGCTCCTCCTGCTTCGACGCCTCCCGATCCCAAGCTCGTTAACAGCAACTGCGACTTGGCCTTCAATACATACTTCAATTCCAGCTTCGACGTATGCCGGCCTGTACTCTCGAACCCGAAGGCGCCTATAGGATCGGTTGGAATCAATACCGGGCATGGCTATATGGACTACGCCATAGCGGGTAAGCAGATCTCTCGCAGCGATGTTCACTGGATCTACGACAACCAGTATGAGGCGCAGGCGCTCGGCAACACCTATCCAGGCGTAGGGCGCAATACGCTTCGCGGACAACCGTGGAACTCCATGGATGCCAGCATCTACAAGGACGTCCGGTTAAGACGGAACATCACGCTCCAGTTGCAGATCACCGCATTCAATGTTCTAAACCACGCTTACTTTGGAACACCGGACGCACTTCTGGACGATGCTCAGAAATCCGGATTTCTGAACCACTTTTACAGCTCCGGCTCAACGGCAACGTTCGCTGCAAACGGCGCCATTGTGCCACCTCCAGGAAATCGAAATATCCAACTAGGAGGCGAGCTCCGCTTCTAGCGGATTACAACTTTTGAATCCAGACAGCCAGCCCCAAAGGGGCGGTATATCCCAGCCTGGGGCGCAAGCCCCAGGTAAAGGCGAAACAACGAATCAAAGGCTGAAAGCCCGATATATCTCGTCAGCGCAGACGAAATATATCGGACTGTCAGCCCTTGATTCGTTGTGGGCCTCGCACCTGAAACCTCGGCCACACTCCGATCCCCACATTGCGCCACAAAATGGCGCAACGTGGGAACAACGAGTCAGGACACCAATATAAGCGACACAATCTCGACATTAGAATCGCTGGGAAGTGTAACGCTCTGCACTGTCTTCGTGTCGTTTAGAGAAAACGAATAGCCATAGAGATTAAAGGTACGGCTGTCTTTTCCTCCACTGCTTGTATCGCGATAAGACTCGGTCACAGCGTTCGACTCTCCACTATAGCCCTGGGGGCTAAACCAATCGCTCAGGCTTTGTGTAAATGAGGATGTGGTCCCATCAGAATAGGTCACTTTGAAAACCTGTGAAGCCTGATTGCCGTTCACTCCTGTAGCGAGCATCTGCAGTGAAGAGTATTCCCCGGAAGGCAAGGTAATTTGCTGTCCGGCGGCGCTCACGACATTGGACGAATTCGCCGCACCGATACTGAACGTTTCACCGTTCCAACTCTGCGACGAGCCTAGAAGATTCGACGAGTAGGCATAGCCATTCCCATCCAGTCCCGCATTGGACGCAAAGCTGGTTCCGTCGGAATAGAGTCCTTCACGGTTAAAGGAAGATGTAAGGCTGACTGCCGTCGCAGTCCCCCCAGTAGTTGAACCAGCTACACCTGTATTGATCGCACTGGCATATTGCGCCGCCTCATTCTTCCCTACGATATCGTCATAGATCCAGAGGAACCCGCCGGTAATACCGCATTGGCTGTGCCAACTGCTCATCTGGCTTTGTGTTTGGCTGGCGGTGTCATCCTGATCCCACACTCCCGCGAATACCGGAACAGAACCAAAATTCCATCCCGAGCATGGAGTATTTCCCGATCCTCCGGAGTACGTCTGCAAATGGACCCCATCCACCGTTCCCGGGCTTTGAGTGTTGATCGCCGAAACCAGCGATGTCCAATAAGAGCTATTGTCGTATGCATCCGGCATAACGTTATAGCCAAGCCCGTGCAGCATCACTGAAAAAGCAGTGGTAGAGGCCGAATCAAAGTTATTTTCGTCGTCGAGATCGATGGCATCCAGCGCGGGAATCGCAGCCTTCAAGGCTTGAAAGTCTTTATAAAGGATGCTGCTCGAACCGGTACCCTGCGAGTTGACCAGGGACTGGATATCTTGAAAATCCCCAACATTCGAGGAGCCGATACTGAAGGTGATCCTCTTCACTGTCCCTTGTTTCAGAGTTGCCATATCAGAGGCGAAGTTCGGATAGGTCTGGTTCCCGATATAGACGCCATTCGACGTTAGCGGAAACTCGCCATTGAGATTCAAATCTCCTGTCGAGTTGACCTCGACGCTCCAGACAATGACTTCCGTAAAACCGGAGTTCTCCAGTTCAGCGATATTAGTTGCCGCACCGCTCTTATAGAGCGGTCCGCCGCCGAAGATTCCCGTATATCCCGTTTGTGCAGACGCCTTCAAAAACGACGCCCCCGCAAGCAGCAGGAGCAGTAACAATCCCATGGTGCGCACAACTACGAAGTGTTGAATAGAGGTAAGCCCGATGTTTCTTAACTTCCGCATATATCCCTCTTCCCTGACCCGAGTATTTTCAACATAGGCGAGCAGAATAGCCTCCTCGCATCGTTGAAGTGATCCCATTCACTATATGAAGGGGTGCCGCGAATTATACGAGGTTTTGTTTTCTCTCTAATGGCACGGCTCACAAAGTTAAGGCATCCCGCACCTGGTGCAAACTTAGTCCGAATATTGACAATAAGAGGCAATAAATTGCGAGCAGCGTCAATCCAACCATCAACCGCCGGGTACTCATTCATGACGGCTTTATCGTCATGAATGGGGCACCACCCACAGCGCGAAGCGCAAACCGTGACGCTTCAGCGTCACAGAGACGGAGGGAGCCGTAGCCTTTAGGCTACGGAATAGAGCCAGGCAAGAATTGGGCTTTAGCCCCGGGCCTTTTGCCAATGCAGGCGAGAGGGCGGGTGGCCCAGGTTAGAACAGGAACAAAAAGGTGTGCCCACATCTTCGAATCATTCCGAAATGAGCTTAGCGGCGAGGTCGAGAAATTGTTTACGATCTTTGGCGCTGAGACGGGCCAGGATTGCCCGGCAATTATCGATGTGAGCCTTTTCAAGGCTGCCCGCGAGGTGACGGCCATGGGTAGTGAGGCCGAGACGGACGACGCGGCGGTCCTCTGCGATGCGGAAGCGGGTAATCAGGCCTTTACGTTCCAGGCGGTCGAGAGCTGAAGAGACTGTCGTGATTGGCACTGAGATCGCCTGCGCCACTGAGCGAACGTTCCAGTCGCCCGGCCCCGAAAGAACCTCAAAAAGTGCAATATCGTTCGCGTGGAGGTCCGCGTAAACGCTGCCGGCAAGGAGGCCAGGCTCCAGGCGGAACTCGCGCATAAGTGCAGCGATGACTTGGTGAAGAGCAAGCGCCTGACGATCTTCGATTGGCTTAATACGAGGTGTAGTGGGCATCTTCTTGTGCAGCGTGGGCTGCGTTCTCTCAACCATAGCAGTTCAGTGTGCGGGGTGCGAAGCGGGTTGACAGAATGGATCTTTGCCATATACTACGATCATCGGAATATCCGAAAGGGGTAGCATTATGAGATTTCGACGAATGCGTTATACCGTAGCGGTGCTTGCGCTCGCCTGCATCGCCAGGATCGGAGCAAGCCAGGATTGTGCGCTGCCGCAGGGGTTCAAAGATACGCCTCATCCTGAAGTGGCGCCGGTAGAGCAACTTGTCTCGCACACCGAAGAGAAGGTGGTTGCGAAGCCTCTCGACACAGTACTGTCTGAGTCTCAGCGAACTCCTCTGAAGCAGGCAATCAGGAAAAGCGACTCCCTACCCGGAGTTGCCGGCGAGCATCTGCTCACTGCTGGCACGTTCGGGCAAGCGGGATCTCGCAGGCTAGTCTGCCTGACAGATGGCACCAGCACAGAGGAACAGGTGCTGTTTAAAACTCAATCGAAAACTCATGCCGAATTCAGGTATGTCGTGTGGAACTACACGACAGAAAAGGCGAAGCCGATTCTCTATGGCGTTGGCGATTTTGTATGGACAGATCTTGGCAATGGAACAACCCAGGTGAAATGGACATACTCCTTTCAGTTAAGACGAAACACGTTTCCCGGCTACCTGGGCGGGTTTGGCGATTGGCTGTTTCGAGTCACCTTCCTCGACAGAGACTACGCTCAGATGATGCGTCGCACCTTGGGGAAATAGGTATCGAGTCCCCGAATTACGGCTCTCCCTCAGAATCGTCATCCTGAGCGTAGTAGCTCGCGCACTTTGCGAGTTACGCAGTCGAAGGACCCCGAAGGACTTCACGTGACTTCAGTGGGTTGGACCTTTTCAACCGATACCCCCGGTGCTGGAGCGGCAAGAATCTGATAGGCACCCTGCACCATCTAGGTGCCACCCAAAGCGCGACGCGCAAACCACGACGCTTCAGCGTCGCGGGACGGAGGGAGCTGTAGCCCTTAGGTTACGGAATAAAGCCACGCAAGAGTCGGGCTTTAGCCCCGGGCCTTTTGCCAATGCAGGCAATAAAAACGCGAGGCCATATCTCATAGCCTCCCCACAGAAAGTGGGTGCCCCACATCTCGCTTCTGAGATGTGGATATTTGCAGAGGCGAGCTCTCGCGCCCGAGCCACCCATGTCGACTCAACCTCTACCGTCCCGATTCAAATCTGGACCACCCGTCCGGCACAGCATCCCCGCCCCCCGAGCGTTTGAGATCGTTTAGGATTGCGAATACATGAGCATCCCACTGGCAAAACCCGTCAACCCTGTTGAACCAAATGTTGTGTATCACTACACTTCGCTATCAGCAATGATGAACATACTCAAGACTCAAAAGATATGGGCAAGCGATATCGGATATCTCAACGATGTTTCTGAACGAAACCTCTTGCTTGAGGCTGTCGATGAGCATTTGACCGACTTTGCACTTACATATGGGCTGACTGCCGAACCATTTCGACAGCGAGATAGCTTTCAGCTACTCGATGGGCCGTTCGTTGCATCGTTTTCAGCGGAGTCAGATTCACTAAATCAGTGGCGCTCTTATTGCCCAATAGCGAACGGCGTCAGTATAGGTTTTAAAACAGAATGCCTCAAAGCAGCGGAGTTGACTTGGAAGCCGGTCCACGATGGTGCTGTAAGGGGAATCTTCGACATCACAACCCCTTGTCAATTTAAGGCGGTATCTTATGTCGAACCGAACGAAACCGGGCTCGCCAACCAGGTACTAAGTTTTGCCTACGCTGATGCGCAAAAATCCGCGGATGAGTTTGAGGTGGAATATGGAGATGGCGCACCAGCCGTCAACGACTATTTCCGCTACAACATAGAGGCTCAAGCCAGTTTCTACAAACACAAAGGCTTTAGAAACGAATGGGAATATCGTTTAGTTCTGCCGTCTACCTATCAACAGACCCATCAAGTCGAATTCAGATGTACGCGCTCATCGATGGTTCCCTATGTTGCACTAAGTGTGCCTCATTCGAGCAATGCTGAGATGATCCGCCAAGATGTTTTCAAGTGGGATGCAGTATCTGAAATCGTAGTTGGACCTACGCCAAACGTTGAACTCACACAACGCGCTGTCTGGCGCTTTTGCCGCTCCATAGGACTGCTGTCTGCTAACGTGACGACATCGAGGCTGCCCTATCGAGATTGGTAGCCATGCCTACGCCTCTTCCGTTTCGCCCTAGCCATATACACTGATTACCAACCATGACTGTGAGGAGCTAATGGACTCAACTATTCTTGCGGGTGTCATCGGCGCGGGTGGCGCAACTATTGGTGTCGTCATTGCAAAGGACACTAAGATATCCGAGTTTAGGCAGCAATGGGTCGATGGACTCAGAGCGGAAGTTTCGGAACTCATCTCTGTTGCAATAGCAGTATTAGAGGCGCGAGTACTAGATAAAGAGAAAAAAGATACGCGCATTTACGAGCTAACCGCAAAGGCGAACATGCTTGCGTACCGTATCCGTCTTCGCATGGATCTAAGAAAGAAACTTGCACAAACTTTGATTAAGGAGATTAATGAGCTCATTGAGATAACAGATTCCGGCACCGCCTCTCAAAAAGAACTCGGTACATGTACATTGCGTGTCACTTTCACAACCTCACAACTTCTCGACGATGCATGGCGGAAAGTTAAGCGTGGCGAACTAAGATTCCAAGCCGTGCTGCTGCTTGCTGGTTTGGCACTAATTTCATCCATCGTTTGGTCACTTCATCCTCATTGGCTGCATTTAGCACAGTCTTCGAAAGAATCGAGCCACGCTTGCACTGTGACCGTACAAGCCAACCACTAAAGCTACGCGGCAAGCTATTCGTCAGAAAATGCAGGCGGACTTCAAAGAATCGACAGCCGGATGGGATAGGATGCTCCTACAGAGACAGAGGAGCTAACAGCGTTATGCGCGAGATTCGAGAAGTAGCCTTCCACGACGGGATTGCCGATGTTGTTCAGGCACTGATTGACCGGATGGAAGCGAAGATTGGCCCCACACACTTGTTCTCTAGCACCAAGCACTTTGGCCTCAAGTTCGCACTACGCTTGCCGGATGAGTCCAAGGGGAAGAACAAGAAGGCGTACCGCCTGTTTCTGATGATCTCTCCTACAGCGGATGGAGCACTGGCCAGACGACCTCGACCACCCAAGACAGATTGGGAAAGAAAGCGATTGACAGCAGAAACTATTGATGAGGTGTTCCGGGCAGGAATGTCTTGGTTTCACCAAGTTCAGAAGATAAAGATTCCTGACGAGTATCAATCGACGGGGAATTGGCTTGTCTTAGCTGGCGGAAGATACGAGTCAAATAAGAGCAAATTCTGATGCGTTCAACTTCCAAAGACATCAAGCAGGAGCCCGATAAAGGCTAGGCGCGGGTGCCCCAGATTTCATAGCCCGCCCCCGCAGATGTGGGGTTGTAGGGCAGGCCCAAGGACCTTGTTTCAGAGCAGCCGATGAGTCGAACGATTGTACCTAGGGATCGCGACACGACAAGCACCCACTTCGTGTAACAAGGTGAGATCTGAACCACGGCCCCGACCCCGATTCGTATCGACCCTAGCCTTTGCAAAGAAACTCGACCAGTATTGGCGCGAACGTCGGATCGTTAGCGACGCTGGTGTGACCTCCAACCTTGCTCGCCAGCCAAGCATTCAGAATCGCGCCCACCCGGAACTTCAGGCCGCCACACTAGAAGATCTTGCTCCCCCATGGCTAGGGTTAGAGCTGTGATCGATTCGCGCAATGGGCGTGACGTAGAACACCCTTGCTTGCGCCGTCATGGCCATGCGATCAGGCCATGTCGATGGGAACTCGCAAAATATCGATTAGTTCTGAGCCTACCGAAGATATTACGGGTAATATGTATCGCGTCCCCGAATTGCCCCTTCGAAGGGCTCGCTGCCCTTGGTCTTTTGGGCTGATAGCACAACAACCTCACCCCATAAATCCAAGCTTATTCACGCTAAACGCGGATAGCGTCGGAAACACTGTCGCTAGCTGCGCCTGCTGTACCCCAAACCACTGAGCAAGTGTCGACGCATACTGCACACTCGCGGTCGACGGAATCCATCTTCCATTCGATCCCGAATCATCTGGCCCGCCAAGCTGCAGAGTCGGATAAGTCCCATACATACTCGCACCCTTCACAGCTCCGCCTAGCACAACATGATGGGATCCCCACCCATGATCGCTACCGCTATTTGAATTTGGCTGGAACGTTCGACTAAAGTCCGACATCGTAAACGTCGTCACCTGCTGTGACACGTTAAGCTCCTGCGTCGCTTGGTAAAACGCCGAAACCGCCTGGCTCATCTCTGCCAGCAACACCGCCTGCGTATTCAACTGAGACGAATGGGTATCGAAATTGCCTATGCCACAGAAGAATATCTGCCGTTGCACGCCCAACGCAGCTCGTACCTGAATAATCTGTGCCACTTGTTTCAACTGTGCTGCCAGCGGATTATTCGCTGGAAAGACCGTCTGTAGTGAAGGCACCGATTGCACAGCGTCGGATAGTACAGTCGCATACTTGTAAGCATTGCTCGTAATCGCATTATCTGCCTGTACCAGCGACACTCCGCTTTTCATCGTCAACATCGCCTGCGCAACGGCCGTTCGCGACGAGCACTCCGATCCCTCCGAACACGTCACGGCACCGATGCTCCCCGGAGATACAGCCACAGGCCCCGTTGTCTGCCCATCACAAAACACGGTATCCCCATCCACCGACGTAATCATCGGTATAGAAGCATTACCGTTGTAAGTAGAGGCTAGTGCATCTGCCATTCGTCCAGCCCATCCCGTTTGTGTGGCTGCACTCTTCGCCGCGTTCTGCCACTCCACCTGCTGGTCAGGATGGGAAAATAAATTACTCGGCACCGGTTGCCCCGCCGCAAACTGTGCCTGTGTCAACGGCTGTAATAGCGTCCCAACATTGGCCACCAGCGCCGCGCTTCCAGAATCTACCAGCGCTCGCAACTCCGGCATACTCGGATGCAACCCAAATGTCGGCATCGAATTCAACGGCAATACCGTACTCTGCGCCAAGGCCAAAGGCCCGCGAATAGCCTTATAGCTTGCATATCCCGACGGATCAAACGGGATCAACGTGTTGTTCCCGTCATTACCGCCATACAGAAACACGCACACGAGTGCCTTGTAATCGCTCGATGTCTGCGCCAGAGCATTCATCAACCCAAAGGGACGTAACCCCAGCGCATTGCCTGCCGCAACAAGGGAGGCACACCGGACAAAACTTCTACGATTCATGGCTCATCTCTCCTTGGCCTTAGTGCATTACCTTGTATTCAGAACTACTGATCACCAGATACACAGCCACCCGCACTCGCTGCCCAATGTCAGTCAGGCTGGAGATCTCATTGACAATCATCTCCTTCATCTCACGCGGCATCCGACCATGCAGAAACATCACTCCCAGCTTATCGACCAGAGCACTCGGATTCCCTGCCAATTGCCCCATCGCACTCGTCACCGTCAGGTTGCCGTTGAAGCCGGCGATCTGGTTCTCCGACAGCTCGTCGGCCAATGTCAGCCTCTGCTGTACGGCGGCTGTATTCTCCAGCCCAAACTCCGGCGCATTGAGCGCGGTTCCAGGAACCACATACGATGGCGAAAAGAAGTTGAAGACGCTGGACGACCGCAGCGGAATCTCACCCAGCGGGCTCGTATAGTTCCGCAACCCTACATACGCGCCTTGCTTTTCAAGGCCTGTATTGATGTCCATATACTTAAGCGCCTGCATCACATTCGTCAGATACAGAACCGGTTCCCGCAAATGGCCGCTATCATAGTTCGGATCCCAATCCCCGGCCCGGGCTTCAGGGTCCATCAGGATCGCCGTTATCACGGCTGACATATCGCCGCGAACACCGCTTCCGTTATCGATAAAGACCTGGCTCACTCGCTCCACATACGCAGACGAAGGCGTGCTTGTTACCAGGTGTTGTATGAGCTGTTTGCAGATAAACGGAGGTAGATTCGGATGCGCGAAGATATTATCCAGCGCGGCTTCCAAATCCTGCGATGTCGACTGTCCTGCTGGCAGCACCACATGATTCAACAACGTCTTCGATGCCGTATCGTGTGCTGAATCCACCGCTGCCATCGGCATCGAGTAGTTGGGGACATAAGAGGGGAAGCTTGTCGGAGCCGCCCCTGTCGAAGTCGCATACGTCCACCCCGTATACACTCGTGCAAACGCCTGTACCTGCGCCTCCGTATACGCGGGAATCGTATCTCCCGAAGCATCTGTCTGCGCTGTACCGTCGGGATTCAGCATCACTGGCCCAATGGAGAACAGCTGCATCATCTCGCGTGCATAGTTCTCATTTGCGATCTGCCCTGCTGGCGCCTTGCTGCTGTTTACCATGCTCAGATACTGTCCCATCGCTGGCGACAGCGTCACATCTTCCATGATCGTGCGCCAATTGGTAAACGCATCTTTTGCAAGGGTGTTGTAGTACTGCGGAGCTGCGTTTCCATCGATGACCTGCGTTGACGTCACCCACATCTCGCTCAACGCAAAGGCGACTCTCTGCCGCAGCTGATCTGGCGCAGTCAACGCCGTCTGCCAAAACTCCGATTCAAAGCAAATACCCGGATCACCCATGCAGGCCTTGGGAAGCGGATCCGACAACACCGCCAGCGCTGTCTGTGGGGTATTGATCTGCTCTGCAATATAGGCGTCCAGCCCAATCTGCTGCACACTCGTTATATCAATCGCACGCACGCCAAACGTAGTTTGATCCAGCAGACGGCTCGCCTGCGTCACCGTCGGAGTCTCCGGCACCACCGGTAGTTGTCCTAGTGCCGTGTATGGAATCAATAAAACGAACAACGCGCCAGCCGGTAGCAGTTTGCAATGTAGCACAGAGGGTTACCTCGCAGTTATGCAAAGGAATTTCACAAAGTTCACCGTCGGCCAGATACACAAAACGCACCGTCGGCCAGATAAAGGAGATGAAAAGAAAAGGGCTGAATCTATGAAATGAAGCGATGATATCTATTTCGAGGTCCAGCACAATAGATAGAACTTCTCATCCATGTAGAGGAGGAACGGGTGACGATATTTCTCAATCATCATAGGGTAGGGGTAGCAACCAGAATGCGGCTCGGGGGCGAACAGAACATTTCTAGAAAAGCAGCCGTTTGACACCTGCCGCACAATTCTAGAAATCATATCGCCTGTTCGCTTTTACTCGGTTTACTGCAAAGTGCATCACCCTTTGCGGTATTGCGCCTCAGTCACGTGCTCCATCCAATCGACCACCTTGCCATCGAGTCTCTCCTGAATAGCAATGTGCGTCATCGCTGTCGTCGGCGTAGCTCCATGCCAGTGTTTCTCGCCCGGCTCGAACCACACAACATCACCTGGCCGGATCTCCTCGATGGAACCACCCTCTCGCTGCGCCCACCCCATACCTGAAGTCACAATCAGAGTCTGGCCCAGCGGGTGAGTATGCCAGGCTGTGCGCGCACCAGGTTCGAACGTAACGCTTGCACCGGCTACAAGTGCGGGATCGGGTGCCTGAAACAGCGGATCGATACGCACAATGCCTGTAAACCAATCAACAGGCCCCTTAGTCGATGCCTGCGTACCCACCCTCTTGATCTCCATAGACTGTTCCCTCACGTTTCGAATCGATTGTATCGGAGGAACAGCTCGGCGTTACTGGAGTCCTCTAAAGGTTCGAGTTCTCTTATCGGGCTGGATTCTAAGATCTGTGGCAGATCTCAAAAAACAGATCGCCTCTGCAACTACTTGTTGAAGACCGGGCGAAGCTACCTGCTGTTCCGTGCAGAGGTCAACACCAGGAAGCCCCAATATTTTCGTGTGCAATCGATGAATTCTCGCCCACGGCCCTTCCACTTGAAGCATGACCCAAATCAGCTCGTCGATAGGCGTGGAGACAAAAGCTATCGGCAGGATCTCCTGTTGTTCAAGCAATTGAAGGATGCCTGACTGAAAGCAATGTCCAGTGCGAGCTACGTACATCAGCGTTGTGCGCATCCCACGCTTCCCTCCTTGATCGTTGAGATCACCGCATACGATGCCAGGCTGAGATCGGGGTCTTCCCATCTGGAGTGGCGGGCACACGCCACTCCAGATCATCGCCATTAAGGGTGAACGGCCGTGTTTGCGTGGCGCCATCCCAGTTAGGAAAGGAAGCGCGTTCTATCTGGAAGGTGATAGTGCCTTTCTCTGGATCAACGGTGTAGCGGCCAAAGTGGCAACTCATGCCCAACGAAGCGTCTTTGTATTCATCGGGCGTGCCGTGGAGTTTGTCTCCAGCGGCAAACTTCATACGATCTTCGCGGAAGATTTGTACTGTGTATCGCCCGTCCGCTCCGAATACAAGGATGCCTTGCGGGTTGGGCCCGTAAGCGTGAACACGCGAACCGTCTGGCTGAAGATTGTCTGCCGCAGTGAGAGTCCATATTCCCACCAGCGAGGAGGCGGTTACTGCGGTTGCCTTAGGGGATTGTGCCATCAGCTCACACGTAGTTGTCATCAGCATCATGCAGAGCAAACCATTCAGCACTGCCGCAAATGTTTTCATCCACTTCTTCATTGCTTTCTCCTCGTTTATTAATGGCTATTTGTCGATTCCGGGTTCAGGGAACAGACGCCTCTCTCTTTGCATTCCCCTCCCCATAGCAGCTACTGGTTTGCCGCCGACGGTGTCCAGAAATTGTGGCGGCTGCCATACGTGGGCATGCTGTTCGAAGCTGTAAGCGATTGAGATCAGGGTTGGCTCGCTCCACTTTGCGCCAAAGAGAATGATCCCGACCGGCAGATCGTGAGTGAACCCCGCAGGCACCGTGATCGACGGATAACCAGCCATCGCCGCAGGTTGTGAGGGGTCGCGGATCGCGGGGTCACCCAGCACCGGGTCGATCACGAAGGCAGGTCCCCAGGTCGGTGCCAACAGTGCATCTAGATGATGCGTACTCATGGCCGCATCGATTCCTTCCGGGCCGGACAAGCGCTTGGCCTTTGCGTGAGCATCGATATAAACCTGCTCTGTCAGAGGACCTTCGGCTTGTACCTGTTCCAGCAAATCCTGTCCAAACCATGGCATCTCTCTGGAGGCTTCACGCTGATTGAAGGCGATCACATCGGCCAGGTTTCTCACCTTGAGTTTCGGGTGATCGGCCAGATAGGTGTTGATTGCATCCTTGAATTCGTACTTCAGCACGGCTCCTTCCAAGGCGCTGAGTTCGTTCAGGTGCGGCAGTTCCACAGGATCGACGATCGTTGCTCCTTGCTGTTTCATCAAGTCAATCGCCTGTTCCATTGCTCGATCTGCATTGGGGTCCCGGCCTGCGAGTTGGCGCACTATGCCAATACGCTTGCCCTTGAGTCCATCGATCTGCAGGAAGCGCCTATAGTCCGTCGCATGTTGATCCGCGTCGGCAGTAGACGAATCGCGCGGGTCACTGCCGGCAATCGCGCTGAGTACCGTGGCGGCGTCGGCCACGCTGCGGGCCATTGGGCCAGCGGTATCCTGGCTGGGACTGAGGGGTACAAGACCTGCACGGCTGACCAGTCCCAGTGTGGGCTTGATGCCGACGATACCGTTCATCGAAGCCGGGCACAGGATCGAACCATCCGTCTCCGTGCCGATCGCCGCCACGGCAAAACCAGCGGCCACAGCCGCAGCGGAACCTGCACTTGAACTGCACGGGGTGCGGTCCAGCACATAGGGGTTGTGAGTCTGGCCGCCACGCGCACTCCATCCACTGACCCCATGACTGGAGCGAAAGTTGACCCACTCGCTAGGATTGGTCTTGCCGAGAATCACCGCGCCCGACCTACGAAGGCGTGCCACAATGTCTGCATCGCGGGGTGCAGGCTCATCCAAAGCGAGAGAACCGACACTCGTGAGCATACGGTCGCCGGTATCGATGTTGTCCTTGATTAGGATCGGAATGCCGTAGAGAACACCGTGCGCCGGCTCGTTATCGAGCTTGTTGGAGATTGCCGTAACGTCGGGATTTAGTTCGATCACTGCATGGATCGCGGGGCCCGCCTGATCCAGGGTATGGATACGTTCTATGAACTCCGCAGTGAGTTCCGTAGTAGTGAGCGAACCTTGTGCGAATTTCTTCTGCAATGTTTCGATGTCGTTGTAATACGGCTTGTTAGCTAGCGCATTTCTAGAAATCCGCATTGCATGAAGAGCCTTCATGACGAAGATCAGGCAGAGCAAACTGCCTGCAAGCATTGCTGTTTTCTGTGGTCGGTCTTTCATTGAAAGGCTTTCAACTCTCGTTTCCCTGTCTCAAGCTATGGTTAGGGAATAGTGAAAGCAAGTTCATAATTTTCACGAAATCGATGAGTATCTGCAAACAATCGCGTCTACCTATTGACCACCCCAAGTGTATGGAGTATACATACACAAGACAATGTTACTGACCATTCAAACCGACGATGCACGGCCGATCTATCAGCAGGTTGCCGATGGGATCAAGGAGCTGATTGCGCGAGGCGAGCTGACGGAGGGCACTCCGCTGCCACCGGTACGACAGCTCGCAGCAGACCTTGGGGTGAACCTCAACACGATTGCCGTGGCGTATCGCGAGTTGCAGAAGGATGGCCTGATCGTGGTGAAGCATGGCTCCGGCTCTGTTGTGGCGCCGAGGGCACCAACCATACGGACGCAGGGTGAGTTGCGGACGCCACTTCGGACAGCATTGACGCAGTTTGTGCTGGCGGGATGGACCAAGGACAAGATTTTAGATCTGGTCACGAAAGAGTTGGAGATTGTGGGAAGGGGCAGCAAATGACAGCTTCGCAGCTACAGCATTACGCCGTTCTTGTGTATGTACTGTTTTGGGTGAGCAGGATTCGCGGTGTGGTTCGCCGAGGGAAGCAACCGTATCTGCGCGGACCGAATTGGTTCTTCAATGTTCCCGTGCCCGCAGGATTCTATGAGGGTCCTGGGCGGCAGATCCTGCGTGGGTACTGGCTACGGATGGCAATCCCCTGCGTACTGGATATCCCCGCGATTGCAATGCTGCTGACGGGGCATACGTCGTGGCTGCCCTGGGTGATCGTGGCGCTGGTGCCGATTATCCATGGCAATCACATGTACAACGTGAATATTGCCGAGCGGCAAGCGTGGCAATTTGCGAAGCCAGAGGAGGCACAAGCAACAGTCACGTCTACCGTGGGACTGTCGCTTACGCCGCGAAGGCTGAAGGACTATACAAACTGGCCTCTGGAGTGGGTGATGGCTTTAGCCACTGTCGCCGCAGGGTTTGTACTGGTTCATATCTATCGAGCTGCTCCAGAGGAGCATAGTATCCGCGCCGTGTTTTGGGTTCCGGCGTTCTTACTCTATCTGCAGCTTGGAGCCCTGCTTGTAAAGCGGGTGATTGTGACGTGGCGAGCACCCGTCCCCATGGCCCAGACGGCTGAGCACATGGCGACCCGCGATGCTATGCGCAAGTACTACCTGCTGATGTGCGACTGGAACAGGATGGTGATTACGGCAGGGATTGTGTTTCGTCCCGTGTTACTGAGCGCTTCCAAGGCTGAGTCTGAGTTGTTGATCAAGATATGGCTGGGGGTGTGGCTGGCGCTCTCGGTTGCAGGAACGGTGTGGATTGAGATACGCAGGAAACAGTTAGCTGAGATGGGAGTGAAGGCGCGGCCTGTGCGTATGCCCGACCTCAGCGGCCAAGCTGGGATGACAAAGTGGCCTGTGTGTTATCAACCGGAGTTGCCGATGCTGGTGTTGCAGGGCGATCGAGGCTACTCGTTGAATCTGGCACATACGATTGCGTATCTGGGAGCGGTGTATCTGATTGGAATGGCTTTGCTGCTGATGCTGGCCAGAGTTGGGCATTGAGCTTGCGATTGACTAGAGCAGTTACATCTCTGCTCGAATCTTTTCGACCGATACACCCGCGGCACAGGAGCGGCAAGAGGTTGGAGGTTGAAATGGTTCGGTCAGTATCGGCAAGTAATGTTTTTCGTAGGATACTGGGTATCCGTGTTGTGACCGGTTCCTCCTTCTAAGGATCTCTTTCGAGGAATGAGAAAAAGGGATCAGCCATGCAATGGCATGGGCGCGGTGGGATTTTCCATTGGCATGTCAGTTTTGCTTTGCCGGTGGCACGAGAATAGGTAAGCACTGGAGGGTTGTGATGCGGAAATGGATGAGGGGTTGTGTGCTTGTGGTGGCGCTGATCATGCCGTATACAGCGCAGGGACAGGCGACATTCGAGGTAGCAACGGTGAAGCCGGCAGCGCCGCTTGACATGGCAAAAATAGCTGCGGCGATGCAAGCTGGGCAGGCTCCGAAGCTTGGGCCGCACGTAGAGGGTGGACGCGCAGAATATACCTATATGGCATTGCGCGAGCTGATAGCACTGGCTTACAACTTGAAACCCTATCAGGTGAGCGGACCCGATTGGTTGAAGACGACGCGTTTTGATATCAATGCGAAGATGCCCGAAGGAGCCCCGAAGGATGCTGCGCCCGCGATGTTGCAGACGCTTCTGCAGGAGCGGTTTAAGTTAATCGCACACCCGTCCACGGAGGAGCAGCCGGTGCTGGCGCTTGTGGTGGCCAAGAATGGACGCAAACTGAAACCCGCGACGGAGGCACCGCCCCCCATTGATGAAAACACTCCTCTGAAGCCCGGCGAGATAAAGATGGACTCCTTGGATGGTCCCATGCGAGTGAAGGTGAACTCAGATGGAAGCACAACCATGAACATGGGCGTAAAAGGAACCTTCATCCAGAAAATGGACATGCAGACGAAGACTCTGCATATTCAGTCCAGCGCCATGACGATGGCGGGATTCGCAGACATGCTGACCCAAGTCACGCAAATGGGCGGTAGTAACAGCAGACAAGTAGTCGACATGACCAGCCTGAAAGGCTACTACGAAGTAAACCTAAAAATTTCGCTAGCGGAAATCCTGGCGATGGCGAAAGCAAGCGGGATCGATCTGCCGTCGCGAGCGGGAGAAGAGCCAAGCGGAGCCTCCGACCCAGAGGGTGGACAATCAGTGCTGGAATCAGTACAGGAGCTAGGACTGAGGTTGGAAGGGCGAAAGGCGAGTGTGAGCCGATTAGTCATCGATAGTGTTGCGAAAACGCCGACAGAAAATTAGGGCAGGTGGCCCAGATTTCATAGCGCACCCCGCAGAAGCGGGTGCGGGTGCCCCACATTTGTTCCGATTCAGACCCGGGCCACTCTGCCACTCGGGGATCGTGCCACGACGAGCGCCCACGTCTATGGCGCAAGGTGAGATCTGGGCCACCCGGCAGGACAAGGACTCTTCATGTGCAAAAGAACGAGCTTACTCCGGCATCATTATTCCCTCCGTGGCTAAAGCCACTCTGTTCAGCAGCCTCTAACGGCGGGGCTGAAGACCCGCCCCTTCAAAACTAGAATCGGCCTCTGCTTCCCCTCACATTTATATTCGCTAAATATTCGCCTATTATGAGAGGTATGCCGACTGTCGAGCAATCTAATTACATTGTCCCGAACGGTATAAGCCTGCGGACCGAATTGAGTCTCCGCAATTTGCGGTTCGCAACCACTCATGGGCTTCTTTATGAACGCACCGATGGGCAGGTTCCCAGCATCCTCTTTGGACACGGGGAGGATGGCCGGCATGGAAACTTTCATCCACTCGCGTACGAAAGCATTTGCGCTAACAAAGAGTGGGCGAAGCGGCTCCGCAAAGTGCATACGGCTGCGAAGCGAGCAAGGGTTCGCGCGAATTGGCAGTGGAAAGAACTGGATTGCTCCAATAGCTCCGATGCCCTCCTGATGAATATCTTTTGTCATCCGGAGGTGATGACCCGTGCCGGCGTTCGCGCCATGCTTGGAATCGAATCGCATACAGTGCCGGAGTTTGGGTTTAAGCCTCGCACGCCGTTGAAGGGCGATCGACGCGACAATACCGAGATCGATATGAGAGCCGGGGACCTGCTGGTCGAAGCCAAGCTTACCGAATCAGACTTTCAGAACGCGAGGACCAGCCTGATCTCTCGGTATCGTGATCTGGAGTTGGTCTTCGACGTGCCAGAACTTCCGTTGCGGAATGGAAAGCAGAGCGGCTATCAATTGATACGAGGCACGCTCGCAGCCTATGCCACTGGAGGCTCATTCTGTGTCTTCTGCGATTCTCGGCGTCCCGATCTGATCGAAGCCTGGTATAGGGTCATGCGTGCCGTGCATCTGCTCGAGCTTCGGTGCCGGCTCAAACTGCTTACCTGGCAGGAACTGGCCTCGGACCTTCCAGGAGACCTTCAGCAGTTCTTAGCTGACAAATACGGTATCCGCGGTATTGCCCATCGCGACAAGTAGATTTCGTTGCGCCAGTAGAACCCTGGACATCCGCTTCAGCCCTTGCATCAGCAATATCCTCCCTGCCCTGCACTTTGATCTTGACAACATAAGACACGTGTCATAGAAAGTAAGACACATGTAGGAGAAGATATGCCCGGACCGAAGTTGTCGAAGCTTGAGATGCAGATTATGGAGACGCTCTGGACGCGCGGTGAGGCGTCGATTCGCGAGATGGTGGAGGCGTTTCCGGTGAAGAAGCGGCCTGGCTATACGACGATTCAAACGATGGTGTACCGGCTGATCGCCAAGAAGGTGGTGCGCCGGGCTCGCAAGGTGGCCAACTTCTACATGTTTGCCGCCGCCATATCGCGCGATACGGCGCAGCGACGGCTGGTGGACGAGTTGCTGGCGATCTTCGGCGGCGAGTCGCGGCCGGTGGTGGCGCACCTGATCGACGCTGGCAAGCTGAGCCTGGACGATGTCGAGTTTGCCGAGAAGACGTTGAAGGGTCTGAAGGAAGAGAAGGAGGCATGATGATGCAATCTCTGACTTCGATTGCGTCGATAGTTGCGAACCATCTATGGCAGTCGACGGTGTTTGCAGCTGCAGTGTGGATGGTGACTCTGCTGCTGCGCAGGAATGCGGCACGGGTGAGGTTTTCGCTTTGGCTGGCTGCTTCGATTAAGTTTCTGGTCCCCTTCTCTCTATTGGTCGGGCTAGGCGGCCTGCTGCCACGACAGCATCAGGTTGAGGACCAGAGACCGACAGCGGTCTATTCCGCGGTAAACACGATGGGACAGCCGTTTGCGGACTTTCATCTTCTGGCGATAGACCCTTCCGTGCATCGTACGAGCTTGCTGGAACGAGCGAAGGCCGATGTGCCGGTCATGCTCGCGATGATATGGCTTTGCGGCGCGATCGCAGTGCTGATGGTTTGGGGCGTGCGCTGGCGGCAGATGCAGCGGCAACTGCGGCGTGCAGTACCAGCGGGTGCGGGGCGCGAGTTTGAGATCCTGCGGCGGGTGAGTGATGGAAGGCGCGTTCGATTGTTGTTGTCGCGCGATTTGATGGAGCCGGGAATCTTCAAGGTGTTTCGACCGGTGCTGATCTGGCCGGAGCAGTTGTCGGCGCGGCTCGACGATGGGCACATCGAAGCAATTGTGGCGCATGAGCTGATGCATGTTCGGCGGCGCGACAATCTGAGTGCCGTGCTGCACATGCTGGTGGAGGCGGCGTTCTGGTTTCACCCGATGGTGTGGTGGATGGAGCGGCGGCTGGTGGAGGAGCGCGAGCGGGCATGCGATGAAGCTGTCGTAGAGAGGGGTGGCGATGCCACGACTTATGCGGAGAGCCTGTTAAAGGCTTGCCGGTTTTGTGTGGAGTCTCCTCTGGTTTGTGTTTCGGGAATTACTGGTGCGGATCTGAGCAAGAGAGTTCGTTTGATTATGACTCTGCGGCTGGAGAGGCTGGGACCGATGATGAAATCTGTGTTGGCGTTGCTGCTGCTCATTGCTGTTGCCGGGCCCGTGGTCTTCGGTGCGCACTATGCGGAACTGAGAGCGCAGCAAGCGGTGGCTGAGGACTGGCAGAAGGCTGCGGGCGGAAAGATGGAGTTTGAAGTAGCGTCGGTGCGGTTGAATCCGGGGCAAAGTGGGCTGTCGAATTTTATATTGAGTACTGATGATGCCTATACGCCTACGGGCGGGCTGTTGACTGCAGACTATCCGCTGTTGACCTACATCTTATTCGCGTACAAGTATTTGCCAACGCGTGAACAATTTCGTGCGCTCCATCTTCCGCAGTGGGTACAGGACGATAATTATGAGATTAATGCGCGAGCCCCAATAATGAATCCGACAAAAGATCAGATGCGGCTGATGATGCAGGCTTTGCTGAAGGAGCGGTTTGGGCTGATGGCGCATCTTGAGACGCAAGAGACTCCGGTGCTGGAGATGACATTGATCAAGCCGGGGACTCCAGGGCCGCAACTGCGTCGGCATGAGGATGGGCCGGCTTGCGATCTTAAGGTGACGACGGTTCATGGCGAGGAGCTGAAAGATACGGATATATTTCCATCGCAGTGTGACCTCGTCGTAGCGGAGAATAGGCCGAATCAGATGATTCAGTTGGGAGGGCGGGACACCACGATGGAGGTCATGGCCAAGTCTCTTCAAGTTGGCAGATTGGGCCGGTCAGTGGTGGATGCGACCGGATTGACCGGGAAGTATGACTTCACACTGAAGTGGACGCCAGCCCATGGCGATTTCGGACAGGAGCCCGGCTCGACATCTCCAGACGCGCCTGCACCTGATGCGCAGGGAACGACATTTCAGGAAGCATTGCAGGAACAGCTTGGAATAAAGCTGAAGCCGGGAAAGGCCCCGCTGAAGGTGATGGTGATCGATCATGTGGCACGGCCTTCGGAGAATTAGTCGTAAGATTTGTCATCAAAGGCCTAGAGAGATCTCACGGTAGCTGTACCCCGTGATACAGCCCAAGCCATTTTCAACCGCCAAATTCTTGCTGCTCCTATCCACGGATGCATGGGGCGAAAAGGATCAGGCAGCAGCGGTAGCGTAAAAATCTTCGGGGTCCTTCGACTACGTAGCTCGCAAAGTGCGCGAGCTACTTCGCTCAGGATGACGATTCAGTGGGTTATCGGCATAGCTGAAGCTATGCCCTTCCGAGACTTGCCACAGCAGAGTGTTTGCACGCTGCCAACGAGAATTTGGTGACACGCCTTGGACATTTCTAGTTACATGGGCGCTTGCCGGGACTACTTCCTACTCATCGATCCCTTGTTCTTTAGATTTCTGCCGGAAACATGCACTCGATCCGGAACTCCTGCGCTGTAATGTCTTGCGGCAGGCCCACGGTAGAGATCATCGAGAAATACGAGATCCTCTCGGTGCCTCGAATAAAGGTGATGGGCAAGACTGGGGCCTGGCTCTTTCGAGCCACGCTCAGCTCGTTGACTCCTGGATACTTCTTCAGACGGTCCACCAGCTCCGTCGTCTTCTGATCGGTGGCGTGTCCTACAGCCTCTCTGTAGACACGCTGCAAGAGTCCCGACGCGACTGAGTCCCAGTCTTCTACGAAGGGTCGCATTCCATCGGGGTCGAACATGAGATCGAGGAGATTTCTCGGGTTCGGTCTCTTCGACAGGTCCACAAACGAGCCAAAGAATTGAGGTGCGGCGTCGTTCGTCTTCAGCACGTTCCAGTAGCGATCCATCACGATGGCCGGATGCGGTTCATGCTGCTTCAACATATGATCGACTACCGCCGCAACGACGGCCATCTCCGGCGCGTCCCATGCACTCTCCTGATAGACCGGAGCGTATCCGGATGCGAGCAGCAGCATGTTCTGTTCACGAAGAGGAACATCCAGCGTCTTCGCCAGGCGGAGAAGTAACTCCCTGCTGGGCACACTGCGGCCGCTTTCCACAAAGCTGATGTGGCGTTGAGAGACTCCTGTGTCCAGCGATAGATCGAGCTGGCTCTTCCCACGCTGCTGTCGCCAGTAGCGCAGGAAGCCACCCAGCTCATGCTCGGGTTGTTGCTTGATTTGAGTTAGAGAGTGCATCGAGTCCCATCCTGACCATCAGTCGCTAGCAACTAGAGTCTATGCCGACTGCTAGAACTGGACAGGTCCTACGGATCCGATCCAGCTACGAACCTTCGACGGTTCTGCAGCATCCATGTAGAAAAAGTGAGTCATGACGGGCTTTACGGTCGGTTTGCTGCTGTCATCGGGCTTCATGGTGACGATGCCGCGAAAGATCTTGATCGATCCACCGTCCCAGTATTCCACGACGTCGTGGTGTGCCGTGAATCCTGTGTCGATAAAGGCGCGGAGGTTTTCACGGATCGCCTCACGTCCATCCCATTCCGCAACGCCAAGCCGGCAGGTTGCGTCCTCTACAAAGCAATCGAAGCCCTGGCCAAAGGTTTTGTCATCGATCTCTTTCCAAAAAGCTAACAGCCATTCCGGGGGTGCGGTCTTGTTGATGGTTAGTGTTGTCATCGTGTTCTCCTGAGTTGATATCGATCTATTGCTTTCTCAATATCGCCGCTCTGGGAATCGCTCGCAATTACGCCGGAGGTAATCGAGGAACACGCTCAAACAGCACTCAGGCGTAACAATAAAAACTGGCAATGTTCATATCCCCTTCATTTGCATAGTGTTCGATAAGAGCTATTGGTCTTGCGCGGCCCCAAGCAAAACCCTGACTCACGTGAACAAATTTAAAGAGGTAATGGATATGAAGAAACAAGCTTTACTCCTCGTCACAGCAATGCTTATGTCTTTACCGGCGTTGGCTTCCAGTGAAAACAGGGAGCCAGTTCCCCATGGCTCCGTGCCGAAGCTGGACCATGTCTTCGTCATCATGATGGAAAACCACCTGCAGCAGGAGATCATTGGCAATCCCAATGCTCCGTTCATGAACCAGGAAGCCGTGGAGGCAGGCCAGGCGACGAACTACTACGGCGTAGGTCATCCCAGCCTGGTCAATTACCTGGAGCTGACCGGCGGCTCCAACTTTGGCATTACCAATGATGACCCACTCAACTGGGTCAGCGGCCCCTGCCACTCCAATCAGTATGCCGACGATTGCAACAGCGCTGTCGATCCGATCTATAACGATGGTGAGGACGTAGCCACTCCCGCGACCGCGCCAAGCGGCGGCTGCAATGGCCAGATCTCCTACACAGGCACGCCAATCAACCACAACTGCGCACTTCGCAACTATCCGAGCATCAACTACACGCCGAAGACGATCGCACACCAGCTTGTAGCGGCCGGCCTGAGCTGGAAGGACTATCAGGAGAGCCTGCCGACGACCGGTCCGCGCGTCGATGGTGTGTATTACTCGGATGGCAATTTTTCCAACCTTACGCCGAGCTCGTTCTTCACCACCAACAGCCCAACGCCTGTGGTTTCGCAGCTCTATGTGACCGATCACAATCCCTTTGTGTTCTTCGCCGACATTCAGCAAGGCTATGACCCACTTCTGTCTGAAGCGCAGGTGCAGGACTGGAACGGCGCTGACGGCCTGTATCATGACCTGGCAACAGGCAACGTGCCGAATCTGTCCTTCATCGTTCCCAACAAGTGCCATGACATCCACACGGTGGGTGGCCAGGCAAACACCTGCTCCGACCAGCAGGCCGACATTACACTCGCCGACTCGGTCATCAAGCAGGTTGTGCTTTCCATCAAAGCATCCAAAGTGTGGAGACAGGGTAACAACGCAATCGTCATCGTGTTTGATGAAAACGACTACTCGAACAATCTCAATCGGGTACCGTTCATCGTCGACAAGAACTATGGCAGAGCTGGTACTCAGGTGTCGGTTCCTTACGATCACTTCGATCTCCTGCGCACCCTGCAGGCAGGTTTCCGTCTTCCCTGCCTCAACCATTCTTGCGATAGCACGTCTACCTTGATCAGCCTGTTCAACGACAAATAGACGGCTTCGGCTGTCCTCTACCCTCGGGATCCGCTCGCACTCTGCGGGCGGATCCTTCTTTCAATTCATCGCATCTTCTGGGAGCACAAACTGTTGGCTGTAGTTACCTCTTCTTCGATCAGGAGAATCGTCTGGATCGCAATATCTCTCGCTGTTTGTCTCGTCTGTAGAGATGCGGCTGCGGATCGCGACGAGTACAACGGCCTTGCGTGGAATCCCACGTCCACAGCGGCACATCCTTGCGGAGTCGGACTCCCTCCGCGCGGTAACTTCGCCCATGATCGCTGGGTCAATGCTCGCAAACCTACCGTCAAGCTTGTGGTGCGTCAGGAAGGGGCGACGCTTTGCTACGTTATCGACGGAGTTGCCGAGGCGCCCACGATACGTGTCAAGCAAGGCGCAACACTGACGATTACGCTACGCAACGAGATCACAGATCCTGCCGCGCTGGCCAAGCTGTTGCCTCCCCTCGTGCTCCGCGACCGTCCGATACCTGCCGTGCCGGAGAGTGCCGGAGTGGTTGCGGTGATTCCGGGAGAAGCGCATGTGCCGACAGGACGCACAAACCTGCACGTACACGGATTTGCAGTGCCGCCGGTCGCGCCGCAAGATGAAGTGCTGATGGGATGTGCCGATCCCGCAGTGGGCGATACAGGATGCGGACACCGCGAGATTACATACCACTACCAGATACCGCAGGATATGCAGCCGGGGCTGTACTGGTATCACCCGCATGTTCATGGAGAGGTGCAGGCGCAGATGCTGGCGGGTTTGACCGGTGCGATCGTAGTCGAGGGACCAGACGATCGTGCGAGGGAAGATGCTGGGATCGAGGATCGAGTCTTCATCGTCCGGCAGTTGCGCGACAGCGATACAAAAAATCCTTCCGCTGCTGTGCCGCAAACTAACGGCCAGATGCACATGGATCACAATTCGATGATGGAGCAAGGTGCGACACCTAGTGCAGGGGGAGAAGGCGGGCAGGGCGGACAGATAGATACGCGGCATGAACTTGGCTGTACAGATGCAGCCGCTCTGGACGAGATCACACTGAATGGAGCACCTGTGGTGGATGGCGAGCCAGCCGATAAGGATCTTGCGCCTCTGCATATAACGGCGGGCACAACGCAGCTCTGGCGAGTTGTAAATGCAGCTACCGATGCCGTGCTCAACCTGGCGTTGATCGACGAAGCCGGGAAGCCAGTGCCGATCCGCGTGGTCGCGCGTGACGGCGCACCGCTGACCGATGATGCCGGTCAGCCGACGAAGCTGGTCGCTACCACTGCCGCGCAGATGGTGCCACCTGCCGGGCGTGTGGAGTTTCTGATTACAGCGCCGAAGCTGGGAACAAAGGTGTATTTCGTCACGCATGCTGTAGACACAGGGTGCGCAGGCGATCTGGTACCGGAACGGCGTCTTGGTGTTTTGACCAGCTTGCCCTATACCGACGATGGGGCGCAGATTGCAGCCTCGGATCCTTCGCGCAGCACTGTGCCCGATTTATTTTCAGGCTTGCTGGCACGCAAGACGGACCGCACTCGGGTGCTCGCCTTCGCTGAATATCCGCGCCCAGGAGACTCCGACCAGACCGACTTCTATATTGTCGAGCGGCGGCAGGGTGCGGTGCTCAAGCCCTATGAGATGTCGGACCCGCCAGCCATCACGGTAACAGCTGGATCGGTTGAGGAGTGGACGATTGAAAACTGGACTCATGAGATCCATGCGTTTCATATTCATCAGCTTCACTTCCGGGTATTGGCCGTGAACGGCCAGCAGCAGGATGAACCTTCCTTGCTGGACACGGTGATCGTACCCACTGCGACGGGCTTCGATCGAACAGAGGCTGGATCAGCGCCTACGCCGGGAACGGTACGCCTTAAGATCTTCTTCCCCGAGACGATGACAGGAGACATCCCCTTCCACTGCCATCTTGTGGACCACGAGGATAACGGCATGATGGGGGTGCTTCGTGTGCTGCCAAGCACGGGCATAAACAACAGCGCGCGCCCCAAAGCGAATCCAGGTGAGATGTCGTTCCACAAACACGAAGACCAGCGGCCGTCACAACAGGAGTAACCCATTGAACTCTGATCGCTCACGATCTGTGAGCCACTCGGCGATTTAGCGTCAATCGAGAATCGTAGCTGACGAGAAGCGGTCTATCGGGAGTGATGCTGGACTATTTGGCCGCGTAGAGGATCTCTCCAGCTCGGATGGTGTATCGAACGTTTGAATAGGCAGAAGTGCCCTGAGCGGGATCTGACCCCAGGACTACGAGATCGGCGTCAAATCCTTTCACGATGCGTCCACTGTGAGTCGAGTAGCCAAAACGTTGGGCGGGGTTCGTGGTGAGTGACGCGAGAATCTGCTGATAATTCATCCCGGCGCGGGACATCCATTTGAATTCTTCGGAGGTATCGAAATGCAGAATGTAGCCGATATCGGTGCCGAATAGAACCTGGCCACCTGCCTGAGAAAAGGCCCCCAGTTGCTGCGCCGCGACGTTCATGCCCTTTTCGAGTTCTTCAGGGGAAGCGCCTTTGAATTCAACCTCCCAAAGTGTAAGCGTGGGTGTAAGTGCCATATGCGCTGCGACTAGGCGATGGACAAGCGACGGACTCCAGGGGGTGTCTGCGGGAGTGGTGTGCGCGAGGATATCCACTCCGCTCTGAATTGCTATCTCAATTCCTTGATCGTCGGAGACATGAGCAAAAACAGGCTTGCCGGCCCGGTGGGCCTCTGCGACGCCCGCCTGAGCCAGATCCAAAGGCATGTTCAAAATGGCATTCGTCTCTATGGAGTTCGCAAAGATCTTGATGCCATCCGCGCCGTCATGAACCTGCTGCTGCACTCGCTCGGTTGCTTGCGCGGTGGATTCCACCTCAGGCATCGGGATGTGATTGGTTTCCAGGAACCCTTTGATGTAAGACGGCGTTCCGCCTTTCATAAAGAGCGGCTCACCGACCGTGAGAATCCGTGGCCCTTTCACTTCGCCGCTTTCGATGCGACGGCGGATAAGATTGGTGTTCTGAAGCGTGGAACCGATGTCAAATACGGTTGTGAATCCCCACCGCGTGAGCATCTCTTGAAGTTCCGTCGTGATCTGATTCGATGGGTGTGTTTCTTCATGAATCAGCCCCGTCGTAAGAATATGCACATGGCTATTCCAGAAACCGGCCGTCACTACGAGGCCTTTGCAGTCAATGACGGAAGCGCCGCGTGGAACCTTGATCTTGGCGCTCGGTCCAGCCGCGAGAATGTGGCCGTTGTGGATGAGGATGGAGCCGTTGACGATCGGAGTCTCCGTTGGCGAGAGATATATCTTCGCATCTACCAAGGCCAGGTCGGTGGCGTGTGCCTGAACGGCCATGAAAAGCCCCAAAACAATGAGAAGAGGCAGCAGGATCCGAAGTCGCATAGCTGAACTATACAGCTCAAATACGGAAGAAGTTCCAAAGACGTGATGGGCGCAGGTTCTGAGTAGTCAATAAGCGCTCATCGGGGCTAGATCAGCCTGAACGAATCTGGGTACCGCATCGTCGGCGCGCCTTTTGTGGCTAATGTGGGCATCGCGCAGCGAACCGCTCCTGCCCATCTTTACGTTTCCTCGCGCTTATTGCAGACACTCGGGGCGATGGTACGAACGCCATAGGTAAGACACACATGAGCAGGAGCGGTCGGGCGTTCGCCCGATACCCCACCCGGCCGTGCGATAAAGCCGCGCGTCGAGGATGGGGCACCCGGGTTAAGCCTTGATGGTTGGAGAGCTTGGATTCGGTATCACCTGGACGTCGATTATTCGGTCCGCAGTGCCACCATTGGTTCCACGCCCGCCGCGCGGCGGGCCGGAATCACCGACGCCAGCAGCGCTGCCAGTGCGAGCAGCAGTATTGCCAGCGCCAGCATGATCGGGTCCCATGGCTTTACGCCGAAGAGCTGATCCGACATCAGCTTGCCGGCCCCGATAGCTGCCGGAATCCCAAGTCCCAGTCCGATACCAATCTGCGAGAAAGCGCCGCGCAACACCATCTTCACCACGCTCCCGCGATCTGCGCCCAGTGCCATCCGTATACCAATCTCGCCCGTGCGCTGTTCCACCATATACGCCATCACCCCGTAGAGGCCCAGCGCTGCCAGCACCAGTCCGAGTACACCGAAGAGCGTCGTTAGTGTCGCAATCATGTTTTCCTGCTGGAAATCCGAGCTTACGACTTTGGTGTAGGAGTCAACCCCGTAGAGAACCAGGGTGGGATCGACATCCGCCAACGCCTTGCGCACGCGGTCTTCCATGCCCGGCGGGTTGCCCGGCGCCCAGATCACGATGTTGTACAAGTAGTGCGACCAAAGTTCCCCGCTCATATAAGCCCGATCGTCGTACTGCACGGTTTGCGCCTCTGGAAGCCAGAACATCGGCCCCACCGGATCTTTGTAGTCGGAAGTCATGTACCGCATGTCCTTGGTGACTCCAACGATCTCGAACGTTTCCGCATACTTAATCTTGTCGATTCCGAAGTGCTGCCCAATCGGGTTTTGGTCCTTGAAGAATCGCTTCGCAAAGGCCTCGTTGATCACCGCTACCTTCCGCGTTGTCGCGGTGTCGTCCTCCGAAATCGGACGGCCCAGGGCCATCGTTGCGCCCAAAGTCTCGAAGAACCCTGGCATCACTCGCACCCACCCCGCACTCGTATCTTCTTTCGCGCCGGGCTCCGGTCTGCCAGCCACTCGAATCCCATCATTCCAGCTATCGCCCGTCATCGGCGCGTAGAGAGCAGGCGCCACCATTCGCACACCGGGAATCTGGCGCAGACGGTCATCAATCTTCTGGAACATCGGCTCCAGCTGTTCCGGCTTGTAGTTGCCAAGCATGGGATTGATCGACGCGATGTACCGGCCCTGCGTCTCAAATCCGAAGTTCTGGTGCTCCAGATTGCGCAGGCTGCGGCCCAGCAGTGCCGCCGCGGACAGCAACACGAGCGACATCGCTGTCTGCGCGATCACCAGCGACTTCTGTGCCCACGAACGTCGTCCGCTGACAGAACGATTTCCCCCGCGCAGCGCCTCCACCGGTTCGGCATGAGAGGTCATCAACGCCGGCGCAATTCCAAAGATGATCCCCGTCAGCAACGACACGCCGAGCGCGAAGAGCAGCGCGAGCCACGACGGTGTCGCGTCAATCGGTACATAGTTATTCTGGCTCCCAACCTGGAAGGCCAGATACAGAATCAGCCTCGTCCCGGCATAGGCCACGCCAATGCCGAACGCTCCACCCAGCAAGGCCAGCATCACCGACTCCACCAGCGCCCTGCGCACCAGCCGTTGCCGCGAAGCACCCAGCGCAACGCGTATCGAAGTCTGTCCACGATCCTTCAGTCCGCGCGCCAGCAGCAGATTCGCCAGATTCCCGCAGCCCACCAACAGGACACATCCTGCCGCCAGTAGTAACAGCTTCAACCCATCCTGATACTGATCTTTCATCGCAGCGACCCCGGAGCCGCCGGGGATCAGATGCAGCGTCTGCTGCTGCCACAGTTGCTTCTCGCCAGGCTCCATGTCCGGCACGTGGCTGGCCAGCCAGTCGTGGAGCTCCACCTTTAACTTTGCTTCCAGCACCTTCGGATCGACCCCAGGGCGCACTCTTCCGAGAAGATCCAGAAAGTTACGGCTTGGTCCCTTCAGTCGCGCGGTCGCTCCATCGATCAGAAGCTCCGAAGTCAGCGGCAGCCATAGATCCGGCATGCCTCCTCCAGCCAGCTTTGCTCCATAGAATCCCGGAGCAGCCACGCCAATCACCGTAAACGGATGCCCGTTGATCTGATAGGTAGCGCCCACCACGGAGGGATCGGAACCATACTTCTCCTTCCAGATGTGGTAACTCATGACGGCCACAGGCGTTGCGCTCTCCTGGTCGTCCGCATCGGTCATCATGCGACCGATCCACGGCTGCACACCAAGGGTCCGGAAGAAATTTCCCGAGACATACTCCCCGTTGCGCGTATCCACCTGCGCCTGCGACCCCGCCTTGCGGACACCGAGAGGCGCATTGCCTGCCTGCAGTGCCGCCAGGTCCGTAAATTCGGGCGTTCGCGCGCGAAAGTTCTTGTACAACTCCCACGAGAATAGCGAAAAATTCTGGTCGTCACCCTGCGTATAGCCGCCCCAGTTGCAGCAGCGAATCTTATCTCCGATTCGCCATAGCTCCTCCGGCTTCGACACCGGCAAAGACTTAAGCATCACCTGGTGCACAAGCGTAAAGATCGCTGTAGTTGCCCCGATTCCAAGCGCCAGCGTGAGTACCGCCGTCGCTGTGAATCCCGGAGCCTTCCATAGTTGCCGAAGCGCGTCACGAAAATCCGCCTGCATGCGTATCCCCTGTAGTCCGTGTAACTCCTGGAGCTCTGCAATGCCTTACGAAAAAGTCTGCCCATCGGTTCCCGGAAATACTTAATCCCTGCTGTCTATATTCAATTTCAGAGATTTTTGTTCGGTATCGAATGGTTTGCGTCATCGGATGACGCGTCAATGAAGATGCAGAGATGCCGATTCTGAACAGGCTCCCCCCCAAAGCCTGTCATTTCGACCGACCAACGGGAGTGGAGAAACCTCTGCATTTTGCGATGCTTGCACTGCCGAAAAAGCCGGGTGCCCCATCTTCGTGACGGCTTCATCACGCCTAAGGTGGGCATTGACGCAGAGCGTTCCACAAACATTTGCATCACGCTCTGCATCAAGGTGGGCATTCGCGAAGCGAACCGCTCCGCTCATCTTTCTATTTCCTCAGACCTCTGTGCCAATACGTTCAATGTATTGGTACAAACACCATGGGTAAGTTGACATGGGCAGGAGCGGGCGCCCGATGCCCATGCCGCAAAGCGAGGCACAAACATTTGAATCGCGCTCTGCGTCTATGCCCACCTTAGCGACGATGAAGCCGTCACGAAGATGGGGCACCCGGCTTTTTCGGCAGTGCAAGCATCGCAAAATGCAGAGGTTTCTCCACTCCCGTTGGTCGGTCGAAATGACAGGCTTTTTGGGGGAGGCTCCTAAGTACAACAGTAGTACTAGGTCTAGACCAGCAGGCCACGCAACAAGGTATCCACCATGGTCTTTGCAAGAGCTTTAGGGGACAACTGAAATCCCACACACGTCAGATGGAGGCTCACGATCCCATGCATACTGGTCCAGATCATCTCCACGATCTCACGTGCATTGCCCCTTCCCGCAAAGTTGCGTTCACGCCTTAGATCGTTGGCCAGATCCAGGAGAAGCTGATGCGACTTGATGGCGACGCTCTCCGGGTCCTTTTTCGCGAACGCCGCTTTCGTGTACTCCGAGTCACCCATGAAGATCAATCGATACGTCTCAGGATTTTCCAGGCCAAACGTCACATACGCGAGAGCCACGGCTCGCAGCCGGGCTGAAGCATCCTTTGCGCCGAGCGCAGCCGTCATCTTCGCTAAAAGCTTACCAAAGCCCGCCTCGCCAAGCTCCTGTGCAATCTGTTCCCGGCTGCGAAAGTGGAGATAGATCGAAGCCGCGGAGTACTCGATGCGATGGGCCACCTTGCGCATGGAGAGCGCGGCAAAGCCCTCCTCGGTGATGATCTGCTGCGCTGCCTCCAGGATCTTCTGGCGGATGTCCTGCTTTTCGCGTTCCCGGCGTTCTTTGATCCCCATGCATTTTCCCCTTGACAGCTTCTCATCTGAGTATATTATGAACAGTGTTCAGTGAACACTGTTCAGTAAATTATTGGCAGTCATAAAAGGAGCGGTACCGTGGGAAAGACAGCATTGTTTGGAGCGGCAGGAGCCACAGGAAAAAGCATCGCGGACGCGCTTCGTGCGCAGGGAAAGCAGTACCGCGTAGTAGGGCGCAACCTGCCGGCTATGGAAAAGACCTTTGGCAGCGATCCCCTGGCGGAGATTGTGACCTGGAATCCGGACGACCCGGCTTCAGTCCGGCTGGCGTGCAAGGGTGTTGAAACGTTGATCTACCTGGTTGGCGTGCCTTATGACCATTTTGAATTGCACCCGGCACTGATGGAGAAGACTCTCGACGGTGCTATCGCCGAAGGTGTGCAGAAGGTGGTGTTGATTGGCACCGTGTATCCCTATGGCAGCCCGCAAACATCGACAGTCACGGAAGCTCATCCGCGAGAGCCCCACACCTTCAAGGGCAAGATGCGCAAGGCTCAGGAAGAGGTACTCCTGAAAGCTCACGCCGAAGGAAAGATTCAGGGAACGATTCTGCGGCTGCCGGATTTTTACGGTCCCGGAGTAGAAGCGAGCTTGCTGCATCTCGTATTTCAGGCTGCCGCAAAGGGTGGAACGGCTGACATGGTTGGCCCAATCGATACGCCGCATGAATTTATCTATGTGCCGGATGTGGGCCCGGTAGCTCTGGCGCTGGCGGAGAAACCCGAAGCCTACGGGCGCTGGTGGAACTTCGCTGGTCCAGGAGCCACTACGCAACGCGAGATCGCAGACCAGGCCTTTGCGATGGCAGGCCGCAAGCCGAAGCTCCGCGTCATAGGCAAGACCATGCTGCGCCTGATCGGCCTCTTCAAGCCCGTCATGCGGGAGCTGGTAGAGATGCATTACTTACAGACAACGCCCGTTCTGATGGACGACAGCGCGCTTCATCAGCTGCTGGGAGAGGTTCACAAGACCTCCTACGCAGACGGGGTGAAAGCCACCTTCGATGCGTATCGAGGGTGAGGGTCGAATGACGTCGCTGTGTTCGCGCATAACATTTTTCGTAGCATGAGCTAAAAACGGGAGAAAGCAGGTTCCTCACTCCGCTCGGAATGACAACCAGAAAAACAAAAACACCTTTCGATCAAGTCACGGCACCAGTCGCCCACCGACTGCCGGCCTCAGATGCGCTGCTTCGCCCATCGTCCCTGGCGAAAGAGGACGAGGCTGATGAGGACCATCAGGGACTGCGCAACGACGACGGAGACGAAGACGCCGTTGACATGCATCCGGGTGTACATCGCCAGCCACCAGGCCAGCGGGATCTCGACAATCCAAAAGCCAAAGAGATTGACGTAGGTCGGTGTGACTGTATCGCCTGCTCCATTGAAGGCTTGCAGAAGCACCATGCCATAGGCGTATGCGATGTTTCCGCAGCTGAAGATGCGCAGGCAATTGACAGCGTCCGGCACTACGGCGGGGTCTTGCGTGAACAGGCCGATGATCCATGGGGCGAAGGCGATAAAGACAAGCCCCACGGAACCCAGGAAGACCATGTTCCATAAGCCGGTTCGCCATACGGCATTGCGAGCGCGGTCGGGATGTCCTGCGCCAAGGTTCTGCCCAACCAGGGTGGCAGCGGCGTTGCTCAATCCCCAGGAGGGCAGGATCGCGAAGATGATGATGCGAATGCTGATCGTATAGCTGGCCAGAGCAGAAGCGCCGAAGAGGCTGACGATACGGACGAGACCAATCCAGCTCGCCTGTCCGATCACGAACTGCAGGATGCCGGACAACGAGACGCGTAAGAGACGCCACAGAACCGTCCCATTCAATCGCATATGACGCGCGAGTATTTTGAGCCGCTCAGTTCCCTTGCCTAGTCGATAGAACTGATAGAGGACACCGATGCCGCGTCCGCTGAAGGTCGCCAGCGCCGCACCGGTTACGCCCATCTTTGGAAAGGGGCCGAGGCCAAAGATGAGGCAGGGGTCGAGGATCAAGTTGAGGATGTTCGAGACCCACAGCAGTCGCATGGCAATGGCAGCATCGCCGGCGCCACGGAAGATAGCGTTGTTCAGGAAGAGCATGAGAACGACGCCGGAGCCACCGAGCGCGATCCGCGCATAATTGGATCCGCCGGCGATGATGGCCGGCGATGCACCCATAAGCCCCAGTAGCCGCGAGGAGAACAGAAAGAACGGAAGGCCGAGAGCCAGAGAAGCGATGAGCCCCAGAAACACAGCCTGGACCGCAGATATGGCTGCACCGTCGGCATCCTTCTCACCGATGCGGCGCGCGACCATGGCGGTCGTCGACATGCTGAGGCCGATTCCGATCGCGAAGACCAGGGTGAGAACCGACTCTGTAAGGCCTACTGTGGCAATGGCATCGGAGCCGAGCCGGCTTACCCAGAAGACATCGACCACCGCGAAGAGCGACTCCAGTACCATCTCCAGAACCATCGGAATGGCCAGCAGAAGAATCGACCGATTCAAGCTGCCGGTGGTGTAGTCCTGATGGCTGCCACGCAACGCCTCTTTGACAGACTGCCAAAGAGAGGGCGGGACCTCGGTAGTGGTCGTTGTCTGCATCTGCATGGTGGTTTATGGTACCGCCTACATCATACCGTTGACACATTGAGGATGCGCCCCGCATATCAGGTCAATCGAGGGAAGCAGCAAGATGTTCCACTGCAAACGCAGAGTGCGCTGAGTACGCCAAGTTTGCGCAGAGTTTACTTAGCGTCCTTCGCGCACTCTGCGTTTGCAGTTTGATGACACGGCCTACCCCATTTTTATTTTGAAGGTGACTTCTCACGGCAAACGAAGTTAGTCGCATCGTCTGTACTCCCTGTGCCCTTATAAGCCGACACCTGCGGATAGGGACACAGCGGCCTTGTCATCTTCATAGTCGCCGTCTTTCCGGTCCCGTCAAACTTCGCTGCCACAATCTCTTTCACAGGCGTGCCCTTCTCTACCCACTCCTCCAACACAGGCAGCATTCCAGAACCTGGCCCATTCGCCTCCGGCAATCCAAGCTGCCCAAACGAAGCAGGTCCCGGTCCACCTACACAGTGCTCCATTCCTGGAACCATATAGAGCTGTATAAACCCGTCGGCCTTCTCCGGGCCCATCTGCTTCCGCACACTCTCGTAGTACGCAATCGTACTCCATGGTGAGATCGCCGGGTCGTCCCAGCCGTGGTACAGAATCAGCTTGCCACCGCGTGCAGCAAATCCGCTCAGATCGGCATTGGTCGCATTCAGCTCTGCGGCCGTCTTGTCGTTCGCATGTTTCCATGCGTCGTCCACATCTGCCGCCAGCACATTCCACTTCGGGTCGTCATAGACCATATAGCGGAAGAAATTCTGTACATAGCCGAGCCCCGATCCACTACCAGGACCACTCCCGATCACCCAATCCTTCCATCCCGGCCACTCGTCGCCCATGGCATAGCCGCTCATGATCGACTCACCATGACTGCTCGTTCCACCTTGATAGAACTTCGCCAGCGATCGGACCTGCGGAGCGGTTAGGCAATCCAGCGAATTACCACTCTTGCACAGCAGTACCTTTGGATCGAAGTGGCACTCGGCAGGATCGTTGATGAACCCATCCTTCACACCATCCTGCGCATCACAGGCAGCCAGCGCCGCGCGGGTAATTGCAGGCAGCTTCATGTTGGAGATGTATCCCGCAGGATCGCCCGCCGTCACCTGCGTCACATCAACGCCAGAACTCAATAGACCTGTCCAGTTATTCGCCGGCGCACCGGCTAGAATCCCGTCGTAGTCTTCAGGGAAACGTTGCGCCTCCATCAGCGCTTCTCTGCCACCATCCGAACAGCTGTCGAAGTACGACTGCCTCGCAGGCCGGCCATAGAAGGCCGCAACCACCTTCTTTGCACGCTCTGTCGTCAGATGCAGCGCACGCCAACCGAAGTCCTTTATCTTCTCCGGATGCTGATACGCCCAGCTCGCGTCTTCAGAGTCGCCCACGTGCCCTGCATCCGTACCTGCGGTGGCAAAGCCGCGGCGCAGATTCGCCGCCAGACCGCCATATCCAATCGTGCCCGCGAAGCCGCCATTGCCGACGCCTAGAAATCGCTCGTTCCACTTCGTCTCCGGCATCCATACTTCAAACTTGATCATCGAATCCGTAGTGGGTCGTATCTCGCCTGTTACCCGGCAGAACGCGGGCAGGCCGGTGAGTGACGTCTCCGGCGGTATAACCACACCGCCCGTCGTTACCCGGAGCGCCATCGTGATCGTAGTCTCCGACAACTTGAGCGATTGCAGCGAAGCACAATCGGCAGCTCTCGCTGCAGGCATGGCAACGGTAAGGCAAGCAGTAGCTACAGCTGCAGAAAGCAGGGTACGCGTCATGCGGCACAGTCTACCATCTGCTACAAGCATCCAGCTCAGGGAGAGTCAGCGGGTGAAGATGGAGATCCTCACCCGCGGCGCTCTGGGGTACGGTTAGGCGGGCTCGACAACGTTCATCGTGCTGACTTCTACAATGACACCGCCGGGGGCGTTGTAGTAGAAGCCGTATGTTGGGGGTCCGCCACGCTGCAGCTTCGCAGGCTTGGGCGCCATGTAGTTCCGAGCGATCAAGTCATCGTGCATGAGGTCCACAGCATGTTGCGTGGGCTGAAGAAAGCCGACGTGAAACATCCCGGGATATCCCTGTTCTGGAGTCATACGCTTGTCGTACATCAGTGTCAGCAGGAAGCCTTCGGCATTCCGCAGCACCGATAGTTTATCGGCGCGTTCTTGTATGAGCTGAAAACCAAACACCGAGCAGAAGAACTCCGCCAGTGCAGAAACGTTGTAGGTGGTGAGGTTGGTGTGATTCATCGTTGCCATTGCGATCTCCGTTACCAGAAAGTTCCATCGCGTGGCTTGTCAGGGGTTCAGACCGGAACGCACACGCGACAGGCAGTAGTGCCGTAGCACTACCGCTATCGCCGTGGGTCCCTTCTCCGCTGTGATGCAGGAGTTGACTGGACTGCGGATGGGCATCCGCAGCGAGCCGTGCTTACCAATACGGCTCTGCGTTTTTCGGCAGCAATTTGATGTTACCTGGCCTTCCTCGGTTGCAGAATTTAGTTTTCGGAGGGACGGATGATGCTGTCGATGACCAGAACTTCGACCGGTCCTTTGGAGGGTTGGAGTTTAATACCAAGCTGCTCCTGCACCGCAGAGAAGAAGGATTCGTTGGCGCCATCGGAGTCGGTCTGAGACCAATTCATCTCGCAGTCGTAGGCGCCTTCGAGGCCAGTCTTGTCGATTACGGGACGGCCTTCGAGTTCGGGCTGGTGGCCAAGCGTCGCGACGATCAACCAGAACGGCCAGCCCTTGGTGCGCAGGTGCAGGGACTGCATGAGGACCTTCTGCTCGGAGGGTGGTGGCGGGTGCCAGCCAGGTGGGGGCGGCGGTGGCGCGGGCGCGGAGGACCAGCGGAAGCGCGGACGGGAGGGATCGTCGATGGCGGGCTTCGAGGTGGTGTCGCGCGGGCACTTGAGACCGCTCTTTGCGATCTCGAGGTTGTAAACGGGAAGATCCCTCGTCTCAAAGTGGTACGTAAGGTGGAAGCGGTCTGCGAGCATGGACTGCACCATCAGGCGCATCTGTTCGTCACGATCGTCGCGGCTTAGCTGGCGAAAGCTGGCAACCTGGCCATCATCGATCTTGCCCTGGATGTCGAAGTGGTCATTGGTAACCCATGAGGGTGCATTGACGAGCTCGTGTTCGTAGCCAAGACCGAAGGCGTAGGAGAGAACGTCCTTGATGGTGGTGCGCTCTGCGCGATAACTGTCGGGGCTAACGCCGCCGTGCGAGAGCTCCTGGTTGGGATCGGTGGGGCGCACACTTGCGACAGCGAAACTGGGCATGGGCGATGCAGGATGCAGAAGCTGTGCGGAGGCCACGCCGCACAGGAGGATGCCGGGGAGAAGAAGTCTGTTCAGAGTCATGGCCGAAGGGCCTCCGCACAGATAAAGCTAGACGGACGACGAGCAGCGTGCAAGCTGCGCAATACAGAAAGTTGACTGCAACATGACCTCAACTGCCGTTGTCACGGGGTCCGGTAATAGTAGTGCGGCTCCAATCGGCCTAGACAGAATGAAGGGCCTCATCGTGCTGAGGCCCTTCATGGGTGCGAAACCATCTAAGGAAGAAAGTTCAATTCGGCAGAAAGCGAAGAACGGGAGTCAGCACTCCCTCTGACCGCTTTAGTCCAGTTGGAGTAGCTTGCCGACGGGTCCAGCAGAGACGGCTCCCCCTCCCGTTGAATCTTGCGATGGCTTATATCCGGCATCATGGAGAACCCAGATCTGCGCTGAACGGCTTACAGGCATCCCGGTGACGATGATGTACTTTTGGCCCTCGCTCTCAAAGGAGATACGATTTTCCTGGACCCTCGCCGGCACCGCGCCGGTAACCTCGGTTGCCGAGAGCAGGAAACGCCCCTCGCCGGGTACGAAGAGGAGAACACCCTCACCAGGCTGGTCGGTATCTGCGCTGAGGTGGGCCAGATCCCCTGCTAGCTTATTGTTCTTTAACAGTAAGGGTGAGTTAAGCCTGATTTCATTTGGCCCTGGGTCAAGTAGCTGACTATCAGCAAACTTCACTGGAATGTGGTCAGCCCATTCTCCGGTGAGCGCAAGTTTGAGTTCTCCCGTATTGGGCAGCGAAAGAGACTGTCCTGGCGTGAACCAGACCTGCGTCACCGGCAAACTGTCTTCTACGTCGGGGCCCCAACTGCCTGGTCCCAGTGGTGAGACCTTCATCTTGACAGATAGCAGCACGCGGTTGCCGTCTTTACGCAGAGCCTTCACGGCATACAGCAGGTTTGTTTTATCGATCTGTGCAAGGCCCCCGCAGCCATTGTGGTTGGTGTCAGACGTCGACACGTCACAGGAAACGCCATCGCCCTGTGCAGGCGTGAGCTTCAACAGCAGCACCGAGCCATCGTCATGCGCGCGAACTTCGACTATCGCCAACCGTGAGCCTAGAACAAGAAGCAATAGAACCAGACAAGCGAACGCAATCCTTGGTATACGCATCATCTCCAACCCTTTCTTCCATAGCGTGATTCTGTCTTGCTTTGTTATGAGCCATGTGCGATCCGGGACCGGTTCTGCGATCAGGAGACCGCCGTAGCTGCGCACGGTAGCTCCCATCTCGGCATACTCCTTCAACAACTCCTGGCAATGCGCACAGCGGGCCGCGTGTTCTGCCGCTTCGAGCGGCACCGTTTCCCCGTCATACAACGCCGACACATATTCCTGGACCTCATCGCACCTCATGCAAATCTCCCTTGGCTGCTCCGAGCCAGATCTCCCGCAACCCCTGCCGCGCCATGAATAACCTCGACCGCACTGTCCCTACCGGAATGTCGAAGATGACTGCGAGCTCGGCGTACGATTGGCCTTCGACTTCCCGCAGCCAGAGCAACGTCCGTTGCTCTTCGGGAAGGCGTCGCAAAGCGTCCGCGATTAGAGATTCACCCTCCGGATCGGAAGCCGCACATCTGTCGTCCTCCAACGGGGATTGGGGTTTACTCCGCCGCCACCACTCCGCAGCCCGATGCCGTCCTATGCCGAAGAGGTAGGCACGAACGGTTCCACGTGCGGGATCGAACCCATCCGGATGGCTCCAAAGATGCGTAAAGATCTCCTGCGTCAGGTCTTCCGCAGCTTCAGACGATCCAACGATCTGCCGCAGGAAGGCACGCAGCCTCGGTGCGTTCTCGCGATATACCGCTGCGAAAGTGTCAGCATTGCGCGCCCACTCCTTCGCAGCCTTGGGTCCAAAGATCAATGTCTGTCTCCACCTTGATATTCGTGCCGAACGACCCAAAAGTTCATCGAAGAACGAAAATAAATGATCCTTGCAGCGGATGAGCCACTTCGCGCAGAGGAAGCTACCCCCGTCTGGCGAGGAGCTTCCCAAGACCAGATCGCCTATTTTATAGACAAAGACGTTCCTGATCGGTGCCGGCTGCCCGATGAAATCACCTCTCGCTGGATCGATCCTGCTAGACGCTCTTGTCGTCACAAAACTCTCGAATAGCCAGTAATTCGGAGGTTAGAGTGAAGCCCTCCTTCCAGGAATGAGCTAGTGTGAGTTCTTAGCGAATCTTCTGACGAAGCCGCTCATCCAAGATCGCAATGGGTTCCGTGCGCCATTTCGTTCACCAGCCAGCAGGCGACCTTCGCCGCTATGTGCGTGAGATTCTATGGGTCCGTTCGGAGCATTCCCGGGTACAGGTGTTGCTGCCGGAGACTACGCTCACTCTTGTGCTGCGGCAGTCTGGCTCGGCATCGTTGCACCAGGAGACTCTTCCCAACGCAGTCGTCTCCGGCTTGCAACAGCGAACCCGCAGAGTTGAGCACGCGCCGGGATCCTCGATCGTGATCGTTCGGTTCACTGAGGTTGGCGCCCCGTCCATACTGCATGACCGTGCGGACCTGCTCTACAACCGGACGCTGCCACTCGACAACCTTCTGCCATGCCAGGAGATCGACCGCATACAGAATGTGCTCGTCGATAACAGCGACATGCCACAACAGGTTCTTGCGATGGAACGCTTTCTCACTCGCCGGATTCAGGCATCGAACGAGATCTCTCCGCAGATTGAGGCGGCTGTACAGATGATCCGAAGCTCCGAGGGCCGGTCCTCTATTGCAGCGATTGCGCGTCATTCCGCTATGAGCCAAAGCGCCCTGGAAAGACACTTCCGCTCCGCTGTGGGTGCGACGCCCAAAAGCCTCTCGCGTTTAGCCAGACTGCAGCATATTTGCCGTCTATGGGATAGCGGGAAGACCCTTACGGAGATCGCCTTTGAGGCCGGCTACAGCGATCAACCGCATATGGTGCATGACTTCCGGCTCTTCACCGACACCTCTCCTGAAGAATTCTTTCGCAGTGCCGGCCCTCGCAATCTGCCGACTTTTTACAAGTAGCCACCGCCTTATGTTCGCTACTTTGGGGCATGAGAGATCCCTTTCGCAGTATCCGCCTCTCCACTCCACGCAAACTCCCAGTGCCGCACACGAGCAGGTTGTTCGTTTTCATGCTGCTCGTCTGCTTCGTTGTCCTTTGCCGGCCCATCCAGGCCAAGACCATCATCTCCCAAGACAAACAGGAAAAATCTATGAAGCGCTACGTCCTGATCTTCCATTCCACACGCACGCTCAGCCCCGAAGAAGTAAAACAGCGTGGAGTTGATATTGCCGCCTGGGTCAAACAGGTCACGGATATGGGAGTCACGCTCGATCCACGGTCTCTTGAGGAGACACTGGCGAATTTCTCAGAGGATGGAAACCAGATTGTCTCCCGTGAAGGATCAAGTGATCCCACATTCCGCAACCTCGTCTTCTTCGACTCTCCAAGCAGGGAGCAAGCCGTGACGATTGCGCGAACGCATCCGGGCTTGCGCTACGGCGCCACCGTCGAGGTACGCGAGTGGACCTCTCCTAGGCGTACTGCGTCCAAATAATAAGCCCCACCGGACTTCCCTTCTCATCGAACTCTTGTTCCTTGTGGAGGGCGATGGCGTCGACGTATTTTCACAAGTAGTTGGGGCGCCACTAGGGCATGGCATTCGGATTGCCCCGGAGTTTCGCAGAAAAATATTCGAGCGGATCGGTTAGTCGCCCGTCTGTGCTTGTAGAAGCTACTTTGGAATGAAACTACAGCACAGAATCATGGAGAACTCCGAAGCTATCATCGAAACAAATATCGCAGAGGGTTCGCTGTCGCAGCCTGGTTCGACGAAAGCAAGCGAACAGCGCCTCTCACAGATAACACCGCCTACCTATGCCGCCGCGTTCCAATGTATCGGAGCAAGTTGCGAGGATAGCTGTTGTGGCGACTGGGATATTCCCGTCGACAGAAATACTTACGGAAAGTACCAACAGTTTCCATCGGAAAAACTTGGCTCTCTCGTGTCACAGTTCGTATTCGTGAATGCTCCGGGCCCGCCCGATGAACTTTATGCACAGATCTATCGAGGGCCATCGGGGTTTTGTCCCTTCTTCGGGGCCGACCACCTCTGCGGTATTCAGAAAGAGTATGGGCCTCATTTTCTATCTGCGAGTTGTTCGATTTATCCACGCTCTCTTAACCTTGTTGCAGGAAAGCTTGAAGGCTCACTGAGCTTGTCTTGTCCTGAAGCGGCAAGGAACGTGTTGCTGGCTCCCCAATTCATGGAGAGGGAGGAGGACCTTTTTTCAGGTGATTTCCGAACGGACAACTTCTTCCACCTGGCCGGAGAGCGAAGCGGTTCCGTTCACAAGCCACACGGTTCCTTTTATGCAATCCGAACGTTATTGATCGATATCGCGAGGGACCGCTCACGTCCTATGTGGTACCGGCTGTTGCTGATCGGCTCCCTATGCAAGCGCCTAGATACCCTCACTCCAGAGGAAGGAGAAGAAGCTATTTCTGCTATCCTCCGCGACTACCGCCAGATCTTTGAGGAGCAGATATTTCAAGCTGAGTTGGAGAACCTGCAGAGCCTGCCACGATTGAAATTGGAAGTGGTATTCGAACTGACCGATGCACGCGTGCGGGAGAGCTCCGGCAATCGCTTTCAGGATATCTTTTGGACCTTCCTTGGAGGCATTGCGCCTTCAACGGGTTCGCTGCCTGGAGATGATATGGAACGCTTTCTGCGAGCAGAGGAAAGATATCACCGTCCATTCTTTGAGAGGTTCCCTTTTATTCTCGAGAACTACTTGGTGAATTACATGTTTCAGAACCTTTTTCCATACGGCCGGGAAGGCAGCAAGAATTTTGTTTCACGAAACATCTTCGACGAATACATTTTGATGACAACACAGTTTGCCTGGATCAACGCTCTGCTCATTGGGATTGCCGGCCACCACAAAGAAGCTTTTGCCGAGGAGCATGTTGTGCAAACAATCCAATCGTTCACCCGGGCTGTAGAACACTATCCCCATGCTCTCAAGTCGATCAGTGAATACATGAAGAGCCGTGGGTTGAACAGCTTGCAAGGCATGGCCATTCTGCTGAAGAACTAGAGCGTGAGCCATTCGTTCGTCGAAAAGCGACTCACCGAACCTTCATAGGGAAAACGGAGTTTCCATGCAGAACTGGGATGAAGATATCGAGAAGGCATTGTCCGGACTGCGAACCGTTGCTGTGCCTTGCGAAATAAGACGACGCATCTTGAGGCATCTTCAGAAAAACAACGTCCGGCTGATCTTCCAATAGACCTATGGCTAAGAAAAATAAACATCTATGTTCGTGCGGTAGCGGAAAACACAGGAAGATATGTTGCCGAGAAACTCCTTCCAGTACCTGGCTGGCAGTGTCTCGCCATACTAAGTTAGAAGCGAGAAGAACGGTTGAGGCTTTAGCTAAAGCAGGAAAGCATCTGGAGGCTTGTGAGATCTTAGAGAAGCTTGCGGCTCTGAGTCCACGCAATCCGCTGATCTGGAACGACCTGGGAGTACAGTACGAAGCATCAGGCCAGATCGACAGGGCGATTGTTGCGCTAAAGCGTGGTCATCACGTTGACTCCACGTATCCACCGACGCTCTACAATCTCGGCAAGTTTACGCTTGATCGTTTGATAAGCCTCCACAAAACTGCAATGGTTACAAAAGTGCAAGTTCAGGAGATGCTGGCGGAAGCGATCCGTTATTTGAATGCAAATCTGGACAGAGATCCTAACAACGCCGACAGCCACTACTACCTTGCTTTAGCCCACAGCCTCAACCAGGACGAACCCACGGCCCAGGCGCATATGGCCGTAGCGCTCAGACTTAGACAAGCGTTAGGGGCTTCCTCTGGTTGGCGGTTGGAGTAGGCTGTCGAGTTAGCTATGAAAGCGTCCGACAGCATACTCCACGCGCTTTAGAACGATAGTTTGAGAGCCAGTTGGATAAGGCGGGGATTGTTGACAGTGGAGTTGACCGCGCCGAACGGAGACGTATTGGGTATTGAAGCACCGGCGGCTAATGCAGAACCAGCGCTGATATCGTTCACCGGCATACCGTACTGCGGATGGTTGAAGAGGTTGAAAAATTCAGCGCGGAAGTTCAGCCCCATATCCCTGCGAGGCAGCGCGAACTGCTTGATGAGGGAGAAGTCGGAGTTGACGAAATCGGGTCCTACAACCGGAACTCGTGCAGCATTTCCTAGCTCGTCAGCGGCGGGAGAAGTAAAGCAGGCCTGGTTGAGCCACTGATGCTTCTTGTGGTCCGCGTTGTACGGATTGCAACCCGCGACCTGGTTAGGACGGTTCCAATTGTTACTATTACCGCCATTGTCGAAGTAAACGCCTGAGTTGTTCGAGCTATCGATCAAGGGGACGGGGAATCCCGAGGAGATTCTTTCGATCAGCGTCACCTGGAAGCCGCCCAGAACGCTATTGGTCAAGCCGCCCCAATTGTCGCCGAACTGCTTTCCGTGTCCGAAGGGCAGATCGTAAATAACGCTGGCCGTGAAGCTGTTGTCGAGGTTGATCTGCGACAGGGACCAATCCAAATTTTGCCAGTTGGGGAGCGGGAAGTAGGGGGCGCTCAGCACGGAACCCAGGCCATCGGTCAGCCCATTGTCATAGGTACGGGAGTAGGTATAAGCCACCAGGGCGTAGAGGCCGTACTTCGGGGTCTTGGTCTCAGCCTTGATCTGGAGCGAGTTGTAGTTGGTCTTGCCCACATCGCCTATCAGCAAAATAGCGTTGAAATCCGGCACGGTATAGGGCGGTATATAGGCCGCCCCGCTGGGAAGGCAACCGAGCGTGTAGCCAGATATAGTGCCGCATCCGGTCGGGCTCGACGTGTTGAGATCGTTGCCAAGCACCAGGATGTGCGTACCGCGGGAACCGGCGTAACCGGCGGTCAGTACAAGGTTGCCGATCAACTGGCGCTCAACGTTGACGTTGAATTGCTGGACGCGGCCCAGTTTGAGGTTGGTGGGCTCATAGGTGAACGAACCCTGATAGCTGGAGACGGTGGGTGGGGTAGGAAGCAATTGGAATCCGTCGGAGAGGCTATAGCCGGAGGGGGATCCTCCCAACACAGTAGCGCAGTAGGAAGTTGCAAAAGCGCAGCCAGCTCCAGTGAAACGATCGGATTCTCCCAGAAAGGGCGGATTCTGCCACAGGCCCTGAGCGCCCTGGCTCCAGGCAGAGTCGTGGTAGAGCGAGTAGCCGGCGCGAAGCACCGTCTTCTCGCTGCCCAGCACCTTCCAGGCAGCACCGACGCGGGGTTCGAGGGCTGTCCAATCCATTTTGATGCCCGCCGATGAACTCACCCCATTTTGATTGGCGACGAGTAACGTTCCCGTGGAAGGAATGTAGTCGGCCATGCGCCCATGCTCTTCGGTGATCGGAGTGGTCATGTCCCAAGCCAGGCTGAGGTTGAGCGTGAGAGAAGGTATGATCCTCCAATCGTCCGCAACGAAGGGGCGATAGATCTTCCAGCGGCGACCGGTGACGGCTCCATCGTATGTCTGGTCATGAATGCCGCCGCCTGTGAGGCCGAGCAGGAAATCGGCCTCCGAGCTGCCAGGGATGCTTACATTGCCGCTGCTAAGGCCGGTAAAGTTGCCGCCGTTGCCGATAAGCCAGAAACCATCCTGGAAGGCCTCCGAGCCGACGTTCATCTGATTGGCGCGGAAGTCGAGGCCCATCCTCAGTTCATGCTTATGCAGGATGAGGTCCAACGAATCTTTGAAAGAGAAGATGTTCGTTCCACCCTGGAAGGGTGAGTAGCCGCGATCGCCGAGAGCCCAATAGCCGCCGCTTGTGAACTCTGTTGAGACCAGACCGCAGCTATAGGAGCCAGCAGCGCAGGTCGCACCGCTGCCGCATCCGAGGTTAGCGCCGGGAATGCCACCGGGGACGATGGTGTTTGAGGCGCAGGTCCCTGTGCCTTGCGACTTGATGTAGTCGAAGATGCGGTTGTAACCGAAGCTGACCTGGTTGAGCAACGTGGGCGAGAACACATGGGTCGCACCGAGAGCTACGTTGCGGGCGTGGTTCGCAATGAACTGATTGCTGCCAAAGGCACCCGCTTCGGCAAACGATCCCGTAGGCCCACCGCCCGGCACATACGAGGCCGCCTGATCATAGCTGAAACGTCCGAAGATATTGTCTTTGCTGGAAAGCGTGTGGTCCAGACGAACATCGAACTTGGTTTCGTTCAAGCTGCGTACAGGCTCGTTGACGTAGTTGTAGTTATCGGTGGCGTTGCTGGCGTTCGGCGTGGGATACAGGTTGATCATTGCCTGCCCAATATTGTTGAACAGGCCGGCTGGAATCTTGTTGCAGGGAGTACCCTGGGCCTGGCTTCCATTGGCATTGACAGGCAGAGGCGTCCCCGTGCTGTTGCACTGGAAGTAGACATTGGGAAAGACCGACGTGCTTGTGGATGCGCCGATCATGTTGGGGTTGATGATTACAGGGGTGGTATAGGCGTTACCAAAAGCATCGGCCGAGAAATCGCCGGAGCGCATGGCCAGCGAAGGCACCAAGCCTGTAAAGGTGATGCCGTGGCGCTGATATTTTTGTTCGCCATCGACGAAGAAGAAGGTCTTGTCCTTGTGAATGGGACCGCCAATGGAGCCACCGAACTGATTCAGGTTGAACTTCTCGGTGGAGGTAGCAAAGTAGCTCCTGGCATCGAGATCGGTATTGCGCACAAACTCGAAGAGCGACCCGTGAATGTCGTTGGTGCCGGACTTTGTGGTGACCAGCACGGTTGGGCCTGCCCGGGTGCCGTACTCGGCGGAGTAGGTGTAGGTCAGAACCTTGAACTCCTGGATGTCGTCGATCGAAGAGAAGATGCCGATACCGCCGGAGGTGAGTTCGTTGTTATCGACACCATCCAGCAGCCAGTCCGTGCTGTTGGGGCGCGAACCTCCCACCGAGAGCGAGAAGGAGCCGCGCGCGGCCACCTCGCTGTCGGAGCCGGAGGTGAAGAAGCTGTTGGGGTTCGTCTCGGACGTAGCCCCGGCTGTCAGCGTAGCAAGTTGAACGAAATCGCGGCCATTCAAGGGGAGCTGTGACACCTGCTGCGCGTTGATGACCTGGCCAAGAGAGGGGTTGCCAGTCTCTACAGTGACGGCGTCACCCGTCACATCCACCGTTGTAGCTACGGTGGCGGGGGAGAGCGTAAATTCGAGTTCGAGAGCTTGCTGGACATCGAGATGCTGGTTTTTGGACAAAACGCTTTGAAAGCCCGACGCATCGACACGCACAGTAAAGTTTCCGACGGGAAGCAGCGGAACCAGATAGTGTCCGGTATTATCCGTCTTCCCTTCACGGGTCAAACCGGTTGCATCAGCGGTCACAGTGACAGTAGCTCCCACGACAGCCGATCCTGATTTATCGAGAACATTGCCGGAAAAGCTTCCAGCCGCCTGACCATACATTGCCGAAGAGGTCATAAGCGCGAGAACGCAGAGAACCAGGTAAAGCAGCACTTTGTGGGATTTTGTATCGGCTGAACACTCTACCGATCTCGGACACTTCGAGACAAACATGATACGTTTCATAATCAAAACCCCTTTTCAACAAATCGGCTAAGGTGGTTCTTCTATCGACTGCGCTGTGATGGACCTAATTGGATAGATAGACTGTATGAACTGGAGGGGCGAAAGTCAACGCAAGTTTTGATCCAATCCCAGATACCACCGCATTTCGAGAGCTTCTGCCGTAAAGAAATCTCTGAACTAGCCGGTTGGACCGAATTCTGAATCGTTATCACTCCAGGGCGCATCCTTTAAAACCTTGCTCGTAGCTGCAAATACTCCGCTATAGCAAAGAACCGTAATCCTTCCGGTTCTTTGCCACAGCGGAGTATTTGCACGCTGCGTTCCTATATTTGATGAAACACCGAAGCCGATCGAAAGGCTTACGCGATCGGGAGGTACGCCTTGGCCGTAGCAGTATACCCGGCGGACGTACTGCCCGAGAGAGTCATTAGTGTAGTACCGTCCTCCTGCTCCGAATAGACACGATCCGAAGCGTTCGTCGTTGGGTTGGTCCCTTCACTCGAATATGGACTGACAGATGTGGCTAACGTATCAATCAGCGTCTGGTCGAAGAAGAATTGCATGGTGTTGGTTCCGTCGCTGCTGGAAGAGTTATACGTAGAACGCAGCCGGAGATGGATGTGAGTAGTCCGGCCCTCATACCACCCGGGAATGATCGTGACAAACTGCACCATGCCATTCAAATCGGTCAACTGATATCCACGCAGCCAACTCTCACTGCTTGTCGATTCAGAGCTTTCGGCAGAATAGATACCACTCGCGTTGCAATGCCAGATGTCTACCTGAACACCCTGCATCGCGGCGCAGCTGTTCTCGGTGTCGTACACGTAGAGCGTCATTGTGAAGGCCACGCCTGTCTGTGTATCAGTGCCATCCAGGTTTGAAAGAATATTGCTGCGGTTATAGCCCGTGGCGCTGTCGTCCACAAAGTAAGGCCCTTCTTCGCCCTCCAGGCTCTCACTGCATGAGGTGGTTGAGGCGGTCACGGTCACAGTAACTGCGCTCGATGTACTTCCGGCGTAGGTGGTGCTTCCCCCGTACACAGCAGTCAGCGTCTCGGTGCCGGCGGTGCTGAAACTCACTGAGAGGCTGGCCGTTCCTGAACTTAAAGTGGCGCTGCCCAGTGATGTCGTACCGTTATAGAAAGTTACCGTTCCCGTTGCGGCAGAGGGCGAGACGGTCGCAACAAGAGTAATACTGGTTCCTGTGGTGGTAGAGGTTGTGGATGGCGTGAGAGTAGTCGTAGTCGCTGTTGTTCCTGTTGAACTGGTTGAAGTAGTTCCCGATTTGTTCACACAACCGACAGCGGCAGCGAGCGCACTCATGCCTAGCATCCGAACTGCGGCACGCCGATCGAGCGGTGGAAGCCAATCGTGAGGGTCGAACTCGTCATCACGATCTACCACTAACTGAAAAAAATGTTTGCCCCCACTCACCCTTGCACCCCCTCGGCTTGACTTACTCAGGCAAGTAGACGCGCGCCATTTTTTTTGAGGTTACAGAGCAGCTAGTCTCATCTCTGACGAGGTGTAAGTTGTGCCCACACTGCGCACGCAAGGGATCGTCCACCAAGCCAGATCGCTGGCGGCGGAACAGAGAGCCCCTCGATGAAGGCGTGAGTTGGGTTACTTCGGCACTTAATTAGGAAGAGCTTCGCTGCCTGACCGTCCGCTCAAAGGCGGCTTGGAGCTCGGCAAAGACCGAACGGCCTGGCGCACGCGCGCCGAGATGCATGCTGCGCAGCTCCGCCATGAAGGCTTTCCACATGGATTCGCCTCCCTTCTCCAGAAGCTCGGCACGAATGGACAGCTCCTCTGAAACCGGCGTGTGCCGCCGCCCCCACGCTCCCATCTGGGCCAGCAACGGGACCAGTTGAATGGCAGGCTCGGTGAGACTGTAGATGGCTTTTTGTTTGTGGCTGGGATCGTCGCGTTTCGACAGTAAACCCGATTCCATAAGACGCTTCAGGCGATCGGCCAGAATGTTAGAGGCGATGCCTTCTTCGGAGAGCGTCAAAAGCTCACGGTAGTGGCGGCGATTGCCGAACATGATATCGCGGATGACGATCAGGCTCCAACGGTCGCCGAGCATCTCCAGCGTGAGATTGATGGGACAACCCGATCGATGTGTGTCTTGCGCGGTCATCGTCCTGCCTCAGGACCAAAACTACTTGTCCCATGTCAACAGGTTAATTCTATTGAAACCGCTTTCAATATGCAATTGGTTAGACAACGAAAGAACTTTGTCCGAATGCGTGACCGGGTAAGAGGTGCTTTGCACTTGTCTTTTTTTCTGGCTTGTCATTCCGAGCGCCGCGAGCGAACCTGCTTTCTCCCGTTCTTCGTTCATGCCGCCCAGAAGGAGTGTACGCAATAACCGAAATGCCATAGTTATGCTGGCGTATAACGTTTGCGATAGCACAGTCAAAAAACGGGAGGAAGCAGGTTCGCTCGCTACGCTCGGAATGACAAACAAGAAAAACAACCGCAAAGGCAGAAGGAGCAAAAGCACTTCTTCATGCTGTCGCGCCCCTAGTTCGTTCCAACCTCGATGCCATTGATCTGCGGATTATCCGCGGCTCCCACTACAAACTGAATCGTAATAGTTCCCGTGCTATCCGCGGTCACGGCAAACGACTGCACCGTGGCAATAAACTCACCACCAGCCGACGCGAAGATGTCGTAGTTCGTCAGCACCTGATTGCCATTGATGAGAACGTTGAACTGCCGCTGCCCTGGCGCTGTCCAGTAGGTCTCGGCGAAGTGCAGGTCCACAATGTACTTGCCTCCTGGCGTGAACCCAGGAATCGTGTACGTCATTGGACCATAGCGGTTCGTTTGATAGACCGCCTCGGGTGCAGGATTGGGGATCTTTGAGGTGTTGACCGACGCGCTGGTGCTGGTCGCGGTGCCGCCCGAGAAATCTTCATCGGCAACCCAGGCAGCCACTGCCGATCCACCGGCGTTGATATCCAGAACGTCCGAGGCGATTGCTCCACCGGCAGTAGGAGTCGTAATGCTAGCCTCATTCGTAGCTGCCGAAAGACCCGCATTGTTCAGGGCCGCGACGGCGTAGTAGTACGTTGTCGCAGGGTTCGCACTCGTATCCGAGTAGGTTGTTGCTGTCAGTCCTGAGACCAGCTCAGTGGCTGCCGTAGTGGCAAATCCAGCCTGCTGACTACGAAACACACTGTAGATAACACCCGGCGTCGCACTTGCAGTCCAGGCCAGATTGACCTGGTTCGTCGACACTTCGGTTGCGGTTAGCTTCGTCGGAGCAGAAGGAATCGCCGGGCAGTTCGTCGTGCAGGCAAGCCCGATCTCGATGCCGTTGATCTGCGGATTGTCCGCCGCGCCCACTGTGAACTGGATCGTAATGGTGCCCGTGGAGTCGGCAATCGCAGACAACGACTGAACGACCGCTGTGTCTATCTTGCCAGCGTACGCGATAATATCGAAGTTCTTCAGCACTTCCTTGCCGTTGATCAGTACGTTGAACTCACGCTGCCCCGGAGAGGTCCAATAGCTCTCTGCAAAGTGCAGGTCCACGATGTACTTCCCATTCGCGGTGAGGCCCGGAATCGTATAGGTCATTGGACCGTAGCGATTGCTCTGATACACGGCCTGCGGCGCTGGGTTCGGGACGAGCGAGGTGTTGATCGCCGCTCCAGTGCTGGTTGCGGTGCCGCCGGTAAAGTCCTCGTCCGCAACCCAGCTTCCAGTGGCCTTGCCGCCGGCGTTGATGTCGATAACATCCTGGCTGATGGGTCCGCCGGTGCCTGGTATCGTCGCACTCTCTTCATTGGAGGCACCAGACGCGCCCCTATCGTTCACCGCTTGGACCACGTAGTAATAGATCGTCCCAGGATTCACCTGGCTATCTGAGTACGAGGTTCCAACCACACCTGAGTACACCAGATCGCTCGGCGACGGCGCGAAGCCCGAAGCCATACTGCGAAAGACGCTGTAACGAACACCCGGACTGAAGCTCGGTCTCCAGGAGAGATTGATCTGATTCGAGGATTCCACAACCGCCTTTAGATCAGTGGGCGCAGAGGGAGCCTCCGGGCAACCGTAAACGCACGGCGCGCCCTGATAGAACGGCAAAAAGCTGGTCTGGATACCGCTCTCGACCGGTCCGCCGGCATCGTCCACCACATGGGTGATGGAGCCGCTTCCGGTCAGGAAGACGGAGACAGCATGCGTCACCGAGACGCCGGGCGTGTTCGGCACTGAGATCGCACTGTCTTCGACGATCGGAACCCCCTGGCTGAAGAACGAGTAAACGCCCATCCCATAGGCCGTATGGCGTGTGACCTGCGGGGCAACTACGTATGACGGGTAACCATTGGCGCTGCCATCCATCCATGCGCTCTGGCTGGGTGGATCGTAGGGCAGCTCGCTCTGATAGAAGATCGTCTCACCGCGTTCGCCGTTCCACTGCACCTGGGTCTGTTCATAGTGTTCTACTGCAAGGCCCAACGCGGTTACGTTGTCACCGTTAACGATCAGGCCGTGCTCGCCCACGTTGTCAGTCCAGCCGACTCCGTTTCCGTGGTCCGCGCGCCAGGCCCAGATGTTGTCCAGGATGACATCGTTGCTGTCGATCTGGAGGGTGGTGGTCGCAGTGCCTGGAGTGCCTCCACCGATACGGAAGAAGACATCATTGAGCGACGTCGGGTTCAGATGATGCGACGGCCTCCAGCCGTTCTGATTGCCAAACCAACTGTGGGAGCCGCCAATCTGCACGAGCACAGGCGAGTTCACAGGCCCTGCGTCAATCAACAGACCCGCAAGCTGTACCCCATCGACATCCGCGACTGTGATGGCTGATCCTCCCGTCTGCGGCACCAACGTCGCATAGCCAAGGCCAAGCACGATCGTGTTCGGCCGGATGACGTTGATCGATCCTTTGAGCGGATAGATGCCGGGCGTCAGGATCAGATTCTTGCCCTCTGCCAACGCAATGTTGATCTGCGCAACAGGAGTTGAAGGCTGCGCGATGAAGAAGTCGTCGATCGAGAGTGAGTATCCATGACCAAGCCCGTGCGACCACGTAATGCCGGACGAGCCTTCCTGCACCGTGGGCACAAAGACCTTGAACCGCTTCTGCCTGTCCACGTAGAGAAAGGGTTTCTCACGGCTTACCGGAGTCGTTGGCAGAACGGTGAACGCATTGCTCGGGTAATTCGAGAACGGCGCGCCCTCCACGCCGGCAAAGACCTGGTTCCAGACACTTCCGCTCCAGCTCCCAATCTTGCTATTGCGTGTGAACCACTGCTGCTGCGAGCAGGAGTTGAGCGTGCCGGTGACGACAGTGTCCGAGATGAAGCCGCCGCTTGAATAGTTGCAGGCAGCGTTGGTCAACTCCAGCGAGCCATTGACCTGCATACGCCGGAAGGCAATGCCCTGCGAGACGCCCCATTGCAGCGTTGACGGCGAGTTCTCCGTTATGTTCTCTATCGAGCGCCAGAAGATCGTGGTCAGCGCTCCATACTGGTCGACCTCATTCTGTTCGATGTACCCGTTGATAGTTACATCATTCGGAGACTCGCCCAGGCCAGCGACGGACTCGTAGTAGCCCACCTGTGCCTGAACGTCGTAGGTTCCTGGCACGAACAGCACCGCATGACGGTTGGTACTGAACTGGGCCTCTTGCGAAAGCGAAGCCAGCTTGGCCTGGATCGTCGTGTTCGACATGCTTGGATCGACGATGTAGACATTCGGTCCGAAGTCCGGCGTCGTCTGCGCCTGGGCTCGGCTCGCCGCAGGAACAAACACACTGAGAAGAAGTGCTGAGGTGTAACTCCAGCGCTTTCCAGGCTTGAAATTCGTCACGTTTACAAAGGAAGAACGAGAAGCCTTGCGAGGAGTATGCGTGCGAGCCAGGTCTGCCATGAGAGTCCCCAGTGAATCGAATCGTGTGGCTTGTTTTGCCGTCGTTCGCGATTCCTCAAGAGGGCCAGACAGTCTTCAGACCAGAGCTTCTGATCGTGAACTTTCGGCATCATGCGGGAGATCGGGAAAACGACGTACACAAGATCGCACGATCACGCTTTGGCTGTCCAGCACGATCCATTAAGAAGAGATAAACGATAAACTTGGGGCCAAATCGCGTCTGACTGGTCGGTCGATTTGTCTTTGTTGTTGCTTTTGAGATAGGCCCAGGCTTCAGCCTGGGCCTGATGAATCTCCATCAGAACGGGTTAAAGTCCGGCCCTATCTCAGAAACAACGGCAAAGATCCCACTTCTCCGAAAGTCGCAGCTATAGGCGCGGTGGTTGTGATGACCCTTGTGCTTCCAGAGCGCGCAGCCTGGCTGGCAAGAAGGGATGAATGAGCAGTTGATAGGCTAAGCCCCCCACAACGCCGCCAATCAGTGGAGCGACGATGGGGATCCACCAGTAGTTGTCCGGCGAAGGAAGCGCCGCAGAACCCCATCCGGTGAAGAAGCAGAACAGCCGAGGACCAAAGTCGCGGGCGGGATTAATCGCCCAGGCTTCGAGGTATCCCATGGAGGCGCCGATGACAGCGACGATGAGACCGATGATGACGGCGCCAAAGTTCGCGCCCGGAGCCTGCTCGTTGTACTGCTCGGTAACGGCAAAGATGCCGAAGATGAGGAAGGCCGTGAGAATGATCTGATCGCTAAACGCGTGCATGGGCGTAATGGCGAGGCCAGGATGCGTGAAGAAGACACCGGCAGCGCCGCCGCCAGCGCGCGTGAGGTGATGGAGGTTATTGAATTGATCGATGACTGGCGAGAAGAGAAGATAGACGATGCCTGCGCCGAAAAATCCTCCGATAGTCTGCGCGATGCAATAGGGTACGACCTTCTTCCAGGAGAACTTGCGATAGATGGCCAGTGCCAGAGTCACCGCAGGATTGGCGTGGCAGCCGCTGACGGACGCCGTAGTGTAGATGGCGATCGTGACCGCCAAGCCCCAGACGATGCAGACGCCCCAATACGCCTGCTGATACGGACTGGGGGTGTACAGGGTATACATCGCAGCGACCGAATCGCCGAACGCAATAATGATGAATACCGCAACGGCCTCAGATACCAGCTCGCCTATCGACACAAAGAGTGGTGATTTCATAAAGCGGTCCTCACTAAAGAGCACGATTCTATGCAACGGGAGAAGGAAGACGCAAACAGCCTCAAAAGGTAACCTTCGTTCTGAAGCCGATGACGAAGACATCGGGGCGTGTCGCATCCCCCTGCGGCTTGACGTACCACTGCATCACCGGCTGAACGACTAGCCACGGAGTGACGTTCGCAAGGTAATTGACCTCGACTAGATTCTCGGCACCTAGATTCTTGCCGGTCTTGGCGAACATCATCTCGCGGTAATGGCTGCCGTTCGTGGTCCGAACGTAGCCAAGCCCGATCATATCCTTACTCCAGTGTCCGCCGGCAGGACCGATCCAACGGGCGCCGGCTGCGATCTGATCGCTATATTGCGTTACATTGCCCGGCGCATAGTCCTGCGAGTAGGTCAGGTCGAGACCTCGGTTCTTGTCAGGGCCAGTGTTGCTGAGCCGATAGACAGCCTGGTCGATCTGTCCGTAGATCACATAGTTGCCGGAGACCGTGGCATTGGTGAGGAGATCGGTGAAGTTATGCGGGTCGTAACCGGCGCCGAACCGATAGATACCGGGATGGTTGCCGGTCTCACTATCGGTGATGAATGGCTCCGCCCCCATGGTGTTGGTCGCATTGGCGGGTTTGGGAGGATCGACCATGTAGCCGGTCTCGCCCGCGAAGACGGGACCTCCCAGATGGAAGCTGAAGCCGCTGGGATCCTGTACATAGGGATTGCGCTCTTCGGAGAGGACCATCGTTTTCACGTAGAAGTGATCTGTGGGCAGTACCTTTACCTCAAACGCAGGTACGCCTGCCGGGTTGAACGAGAGATACGCGGCTGAGTTGAGGTTGGTGTGTGCATATCCGAGAGCGAGGTTGATAAACGAAGCGCCGTACTCCGCGTCGCCATAGGTGTCATAGGCGGCAATCTGGCCGGTACGAATCGCGAGCTTGTGGTCGAAGAGATATTGCTGGAGGTAATAGGAGTCGAGACGAAGGGTGTGAGCGCTGGGCAGGTCGGAGGAGGTGACCGCGGTGTTCGTGTACTGCGAAGTAATGTTGGTGCCGTACTGCCACAAGCCAGTGGCGTGAAAGGTGAGCCCTTTGTCCGGCGTGAACTTACTGAAGTCCACGTCCATGCTGGCTCGGATGCGCCCCCACACGCCGAAGTCCTCTGGAGCCCCATAGGGATCATCGAGAGCATCGGCGATGTAATAGAGATCGAAGGTGAGACCTTTGGCCTCAAGCTTGCTACGAACGCCGCCCTCATCCCCTAACAGGTACTTTCGCTTCCAGAGGTTTCCGGATTCTGGAGTAGCCGGAGACTCTTCCAGTTTGACCGGAGGATTTGCAGGATTGCGAGAGGTCTGCGAACTACTTTGCGTCTGTCCTGAATTCTGTTCCGCAACCGTCCCAGTATCTGTTTGGCTCAAGGCCGCCTGATTTCTCAACAAGAGAGATGCAAGCATGAGAAGAAGTAGAGATCGAAAAACGATGGAACGAACTCGATGGATGATCTTGAGTGGATTCACAGCATGGCCCCTGTTAAGCCACGCCTGAAAAATGCTCTGGTAGCGATGCCCAAGCGCGGGGAGTTGGCGATAGAATTGCTAGTCTGTCGCGACAAGCGCGCAGATATTTGAATGGATGCTGCCTATCTCAAAAAGGAAGCATCACTATTGCGTTGGCCATCGTCACATAGATAACCAGACGCTCCGATAGAGCATCTGGATAACTTGTACCAGGCAATGGAAGGCGATCATGAAATACGTTCTCGCTCTAGACCAGGGCACGACAAGCTCCAGGGCAATTCTCTTCGGGCATGATGGCGGTATCGTCGGGGTAGCGCAACATGAATTTGAGCAACACTATCCGGATGTAGGTTGGGTCGAGCACGATCCCTATGACATTCTGACCTCGCAGTTGACCTCCGCGGTTGAGGTTCTCGGAAAAGCGCAAGTCAGGCCGCGTGATGTCGTCGCGCTTGGCATCACCAACCAGCGTGAGACCACTATCGTCTGGGACCGCGAGTCAGGAAAGCCGATCCACAACGCTATCGTCTGGCAGGACCGACGCGGTGCGCCTCTGTGCAAGAAGCTTGCCGATGACGGCGCGGAAGATACGATCCGCAAGAAGACCGGACTGCTTATCGATCCTTACTTCTCGGCCACCAAGATCGCGTGGATTCTCGACAACGTGAAGGGAGCACGTGCGCAGGCTGAAAAGGGCAAACTCGCCTTCGGCACAGTCGACTCGTGGCTGGTCTGGAATCTCACCAGCGGCAAGCGGCACATCACCGACCGCACCAACGCCAGCCGGACCATGCTGTACAACATCGTTGAAGATCGCTGGGATCAGGACTTGCTGAAGTTACTCAAGATCCCCGAGAGCATGATGCCGGAGGTCTGCTGGTCCAGTGAGGCGGTTGGGCATGTCACGACCTCGCTGGGGCTCGGCGATGTCGAGATCGCAGGCATCGCAGGCGATCAACAGTCCGCGCTCTTCGGCCAGCTCTGTGTAGCCCCCGGAGACGCGAAGAACACCTACGGCACGGGCTGCTTCCTGCTGCAAAACATCGGCAATAAGTTCACACTCTCCGAGCATCGTCTTATCACTACGCTGACCTGCAGTATTACCAAGAAGCTGGAGTACGCGCTGGAAGGCAGCATCTTTGTCGGCGGTGCGGTCGTGCAATGGCTGCGCGACAACATGCATTTCTTCCCGACATCGTCCGATGTAGAACATGTCGCGGCCTCGGTCAAAGACTCCGGCAGCGTCGTCTTCGTACCGGCCTTCACCGGTCTCGGGGCACCGCACTGGGACCCCTATGCCAGCGGTCTCATCATTGGCCTTCAGCGCAGTACAGAGATCGGCCACATCTCGCGCGCCGCGCTGGAGAGCATCGCCTTCCAGGTCACCGATGTTATCCAGGCTATGAATAAAGATACCCAGCAGCCATTCCGCGAGTTGCGCGTGGATGGCGGCGCCGCCGCCAACGATCTGCTGATGCAGTTCCAGGCTGACCTCCTGCAACTCCCCGTGCGACGCCCTGCTGTGCTGGAAACCACGGCTCTTGGGGCGGCGTATCTCGCTGGTCTGGCCGTGAATTTCTGGAGCAGCCCTGAAGAGATCGCAAAACTCCGTGGATCCGACACCGTCTTCGAGCCTAAGGCCGATAAAAAAGAGATGGAAACTCGGCAAGCAAAGTGGCAGGACGCTGTGAAGCGCGCCGGCGGCTGGAATAAATAAGGGATAAGAAAATATATGAACCGCGAACAGATGCTCGCACGCATTCACGAAAAACAGGGTTCCTGGGACGTCATCGTCATCGGTGGTGGAGCTACCGGGGCAGGCGTAGCCGTCGACGCTGCAACGCGCGGCTTTTCCGTCCTATTGCTGGAGCGCGAAGACTTCGCCAAGGGTACCTCCAGCCGCAGCACCAAGCTGGTGCATGGCGGCGTTCGATACCTGGAACAAGGCAATGTCTCGCTGGTGATGGAGGCGCTCAAGGAGCGCGGCATCCTTCGCCAGAACGCTCCGCACCTGGTTCACGACCTGCGCTTCGTCGTTCCCAACTACTCCTGGTGGGAGGCGCCGTTCTACGGGATCGGACTCAAGATCTACGACGTGCTCGCCGGCAAATATGGCTTTGGCAAGTCGAAGGTTCTGTCCCGCGAGGAGACGCTCGAACAGCTGCCCACGCTGAAGCCGGAAGAGCTGCGTGGCGGCGTCATCTATCACGACGGCCAGTTCGACGATTCGCGTTTATTGATTCATCTCATGCAGACAGCCGTCGATCATGGCGCGACCGTGCTCAACTATGCTCCTGCCATCGAACTCCTCAAAGACAATGAGGGCTATATCAACGGCGTCGTCGCCGTTGACAGCGAGACAGGCGAGCGTCTTCCGCTCAAGGCCAGCGTCGTCGTCAACGCTACCGGAATCTTCACTGACGAGATTCGGCACATGGATGACGCCAACGCCAGCGAGATGGTCGCGCCGAGCCAGGGTATTCACCTGGTGCTCGATCGCTCCTTCTTGCGCGGAGACACCGCCGTCATGGTGCCGCATACCAGCGATGGACGCGTACTCTTCGCTATCCCGTGGCACGAACACACGGTCATCGGCACCACCGATACGCCCATCGAGCATCCTTCCTACGAGCCCCTTCCCTTTGAAGAAGAGATCGCCTTCATCCTCGAGACTGCCAGTGAATACCTGAGCCATCCGCCTACACGAGCGGATGTTCTGAGCGTCTACGTCGGGATACGGCCGCTGGTAAAGGCAGCTCACGCAGCCGCAGGAAAGACCTCTTCCCTCTCCCGCGACCACACGATTCATATCGATCAGTCGGGTCTGTTGACCATTGTTGGCGGCAAGTGGACGACCTATCGCCATATGGCGGAAGACACCATGAACCATGCCATCACGCTCGGCAAGCTGGAGGATCGTCCATGCGTCACGCATGACCTCCACATCCACGGATACCTCGAGAATGTAGATCCCCATGGAGACCTCTGGGTCTACGGTTCGGACGCGGAGAAGATCAAGGCTCTGGCTGCAGAGTCCCCAGAGCTGGCCAAACAACTGCATCCCGATCTGCCCTATATCGCCGCTGAGGTAGTCTGGGCCGCTCGCGAAGAGATGGCTCGCAGTATCGAAGATGTTCTTGCGCGGCGCACTCGCGCGCTCTTTCTCAACGCGCACGCTGCGATCCAGATGGCTCCCGAAGCAGGACGACTGCTGGGTCGTGAGTTAGGTAAGGATCAGGCCTGGGTGGACGCACAGATAGCAGTCTTCAAAGAACTGGCTAGACAGTACACACTGGAGAAGATCGCTCCTGGTAGTCCTCCGGATTTGAAAAACGACTAAGAGAAGATCCAGGTGCTTTGCAGATTCTGTCATTCGTACAATAGACGAATGACAGAATCTGCACCGACTTCTCTACTTGGCAAGACCGCTCTTGTGACGGGAGCCTCCCGCGGGATTGGAGCGAGCGTTGCGCGCCAACTGGCTCAAATCGGCGCGGACGTTGCCATTAATTACCGCAGCAAAGGCCCCAGAGCGGAAGATGTAGCAGCCGAAGTCGAGGCTCTGGGACGGCGTTCCCTGCTCTTGCAGGCAGACATCACTGACCCGAAAGACATTGCATCGACATTCGACCAGATCAAGAAGGCCTGGACGCACCTGGATGTATTGGTGCTCAATGCGAGCGGTGGTCTTGAAAAAGATAGGCCCGCCGATTATGCGATGACCTTGAACCTCGACGCTCAGGTCAACCTCGTCAACGGTGCCCTGCCCCTTATGCAGCGTGGAGGCCGGATCGTCTTTGTCACAAGCCACCTGGCACACTTTTCAGAGACCAAGCCGGTCTATGAGTACTATGCCCCTGTCGCGAAGAGTAAGAAGGCTGGTGAAGACGCCATTCGCGGCATGATGCCAAAATTTGCAGAGCTTGGGATTCGGCTCGTTGTCGTCAGTGGCGATTTGATCGAGGGGACGATCACGCCGAAGCTTCTGCAGCGGCAAAGTCCGGGCCTTATTGAAGAGCGCCGGAAAGAGGCAGGTTCTCTTCCGGATATAGAAGAGTTTGCCGCCGCAATCGTCGATGCCGCAAGCGCAGACCATGAGAGCGGAGCCACACTTTATGTCGGCAGTACGGAATAGGCTCGGTGTTGGGAAGTGACGTAGACCGGAACTTTCCTAATTCGTAGAACTATATAACTGTTTTATTATCAACAATATACTCGATTTTCGACATTTGCCCGCAGCAGGCTCTATGGGGGTATGAACGAAGAACGGGAGAAAGCAGGTTCGCTCCCCTTCGGCTTCGCTCAGGGCGGAATGACAAACTAGAAAACAAAGGCAAATGCGCGCACGGAGTCTCAACCATGTCGGCTTATTCACTTCGCAGCGCTTGCATTGGATCTACGGACGCTGCGCGGCGGGCGGGCCAGTAGCTGGCTATCGTGGTCACTCCAACCATCAGGACACAGGCGGCCAAAAGTGTGACAGGATCGCCTGGCTTCAATCCGAAGAGCTGATTTGCAATCAGACGCGATGCCAGGGACGCGGCGGGAACACCGATCAGAAGGCCGCAAAGAACCAGCAACAACGACTCGCGCAACACCATGCGGGCGATTCGGCTACGTTCCGCGCCGAGCGCCATGCGGATTCCTATCTCGCTGGTTCTTCGATTCACGGTGTAGGACATCAGACCATAGAGACCCACGCACGCCAGCAACAACGCCAAAAGTGCAAAGAAGCTCGACAGGCGTGAGGTGATGCGTTCCCGGAAGAGCGTTTGCTCGATCTGCTCGGTTTGAGTGCGCACAGCGAAGAGGGGTAATTTGTTGTCGATGGCGGAGACGATGCCACGCACAGGTTTGACGAGTTCGTTGGGGTTAATCGCCGTTCGTAGCTCGAAGTGCGCGCTGTTGCCGACGAGCGGCATAAACAGCATGGGCCGAACTTCGCGGCGCAGGCTGTGGTATTTGGTGTCGCCGACGATGCCCACAATGAGAAATCCCGGCTGGGGCCCCTTCGCAGGTTCATCGTACTGAGCGTTGCCGATGTGAAGCCCAAGAGGATTTCGGTTGGGGAAGAAGCGGCGCGCGAAGGTTTGATTGATCATCACCGGCACAGGCGCAAGCTGTAGCGGGTGAACGGAGGGTAAAGCAGTTGGGCTAATGAGATTGGCAGGACTGGCGGAGGCTACAGGCAGTTTGGGAGCCGACTTTTCGGCTGCAGTCACGGCCGCGTTGATCTCAAAAGCTGAGGAAAAATCGGCAGACGAAAATACGCGGCCGGAGAGCATGGGAATGTGCATGGTGGAGAAGAAGTCAGGACCGACTGCGAGAACGTCCGATTCGATATTCGATTTGGGAGCCGCGCCGTCGAGATGGAAGTCTAAGCCTGTAGTACTTTGGCTCACCAAGGCATCTTCGGAGTAGCTTGCCGATATGACGCCGGGCAATGCCGCCAAGCGCTGCTGTAGGTTGCGATAGAGCACAACAGTCTGTGCATCTGTGTAACCCGCAATTTTGGGGTTGATGCCGAAGAGCAGAACGTTCTGCGTGTCGAAGCCTGGGTGCAGTTGGTGAAGATTGGTCACAGTGCGGACCAGCAATCCCGCTCCGGCCAGTACAACGATGGAAAGCGCGACCTGCACTACGACGAGCGCGTCGCCGAGACGAAAGCGTCGCCCACGTTGAGATCCGCCGGGAGGGGAGGATGCACTTTCTTTGAGAAAAGGTGTCAGGTCCACTCGAACGTCACGGAAGATGGGCGCAAGGCCAGAGAGAACTCCGGTCGCGAGGGTGACCGCAGTTGTGAAGACCAACACACGCCAGTCCGGTGCGATAGCAAAGGCGAAGGGCTCGGTAGCTCCCTTCGATAAGAGATGAACGAGAGCGTGTACTCCCCAGATGGCAACCAACACGCCGGAGGCGCCGCCAGCCAACGACAGCATAACGCTTTCCGTGAGAAGTTGGCGTGCGATGCGAGCGCGGCTTGCGCCGAGCGCCTGGCGCGTTGCCATCTCCTTTTGCCTGCGCGCAGAGCGTGCGAGCATAAGACCGGCGACATTGGCGCAGGCGACGAGCAGGACAAGGCCTACAGCCACCATGATGAGGTTCAGCATTGGCGCATACTCAACGCTTTCCCCGTTTAGACCTTGCCGTGCCGGAAGAAGCCGGATAACCGGGTTATCCGTTGGCGAAGACAAGGGAGCGGCTCCATGCAGCACCAGGTTGCGGAATAGGGTGGATACCTCAACCTGGGCCTGGCCGATGGAGACCTCCGGCTTGAGCCTGCCGACGATGCTGACCCAGAAGAGAGCGGGATCGGAGAGTCTGTCCTGATCACCCCACCACTCGCCCCGCACCCGGTCTACGAGTGAGAACGACATGAAGAAGTCCTGGGTTTTGCCGGGGGTTAGATGTTTAAAGCGCGGATCGGCGATACCGACGATGGCAACTTGTGTGTTGTTCAAGCGGACGACGCGACCCACGACCGAGGGGTCTGCGCCAAAGGCTCGCTGCCAATAGCTGTAGTCCAGGACGATGACAGGAGGTGCAGAGGGCGAGTCATCTGAGTGACCGAGTTGCCGACCAAGAATTGTCTTGATACCCAGGGTCGAGAAGAAATCGCCGGAGACATATTCGCCGTGCGCAATGACAGCCGGGCCCTCGCCCGCGAAGTCAACTTCAAGTGGGCCTGCCAGCGCCGCGACACTGGAGAAGGAGTTGGCCTGTGCCCGCACAGCACGAAAGAAAGGCAGGGAGAGCGAACAATCGGAATTAGCTGTGTCGCAATCATCGTAGTCGCTGTGACCGTGGAGTTTAAGCTGCTGACGGGACGTCCAGGTGAAGAGCACCAGTTGTTGCGGATTCTCAACCGGCAACGCACGGAACATTACGGCATCGATGACGCTAAAGATGGCAGTGTTGGCACCGATGCCAAGTGCAAGAATCAACACGACGGTTAGCGCAAAACCTGGAAACCTTCGGAGTTGCCGCAGCGCATAACGAAGGTCCTGCAGGAAACGTTCGATCGGCGCCCAGCCCCATGTTTCGCGGGTCTGTTCTTTGATTAAGGTCGTGTTGCCGAAGGCGCGACGTGCGGCATAACGAGCGGCTTCCGGTGACAGACCGCGGTCCTGTTGCTCTTCTTCTTCCAGTTCCAGATCAGAGAGAAGCTCTCGCTCCAGGTCGGCGCGTTTTTTCTTTATCTGCCACCATTTCATCTCAGCTCAATCCTTTTTCGTCGTGTTCTCAAATCAATTCCGAAAGTTCGTTATCGCGGCGGTGACTAGAAAAGAGTTGCTTAGTTTCCTTTATTCGGATCGGAGAACCTTTATGGGGTCAATCCTTGAGGCGCGGAACGCTGGCATAAGGGCGGCGACGAACGTGGCAGCCAACAAAATACCGACGGTGGCGATGATCGATGCGGGATCCAGAGAGTTCGTCTCATAAAGCAGGCTGCGGATAGCGCGGGTGGCTGCGACGGAGGTCAGTAGACCCAGCGCGATGCCTCCTCCCACAGGCGTCAGGGCTTCGAGGAGAACGAGCCGCATGAGCGAAACCTTGCTCGATCCGAGCGCGACGCGGATGCCAAATTCAGGTGTTCGGAGTGAGACAGAATACGCCAACACGCCATAGACTCCGAGGATCGCGAGAGCCAGCGCCGCGATGCCGAATGAAGACAGAACGATCGACTGCAAACGCTCCGGCGCAACTGACTGCTCCAGTTGGGTATCCAACATTTCGAGGACAGGAATGGCAGCTTCAGGATCAGCGTCCCAGACCTGGCGGCGAATCATCGGTGCGAACTCGTCGATAGGACGAGAGGACCGCACAAGGAAGAATACGGTGGAGGGCGGATCCTGCCAGAAGGGCAAGTAGACGACGGGAGTGTCTTCCTTGAGACTCGCTATGCGTGCATCAGCAGCGATTCCAATGACTGTATAAATGTCCCCATCGAATTTGAACTTGCGGCCGAGCGCGTGGCCATTGGGCCAGGCTGCTTGCGCGGCTCTTTGCGAGATGATCGCGGCCTCCGGATTGGAGCGCTCGCCGGCTGTAAAATCGCGACCAGCAACGAGTCGTGTCTGCATGGTTGAGAAGTACTGGGGACTGACGTTGCGGAGATTTGCCGTGGGAACTTCGCTCTCCGGTAGCGGATGGTCGGGACGGTAGATGCTATGCACGGCAGCATCACCACTCAGGGGCATCGTGCTGGTAATGGCAGCAAATTCAACACCTGGATTCGAGCGAATCTTGTCGAGGATGCGGTCGATGAATGCGGAACGGGTGGAGTCGCTGGAACCGTTTCGCTGCGCCGCTATGGAACCAGGAGGACTGGGCAAGTCTACCTCGGCAAGGATAACGTGGCTTGTCTCGAAATCATGAGGCTGATCGAGGACGAGAGAGAAACTGCGCACTACAAGGCCAGTCACAATAAGAAGCACGGCTGTACATGCGATTTCAAACGTGATGAGCAGCTTTCGGACAAGTGAATTGTGGCCGGAGCGAACGATGCGGGTCGAGGCAGACTGCAAGGCGTGCTGAGGATTGGAGCGGAGCGAGCGCAGAGCGGGTAGAGCGCCGGACAACAAAGCAGCAATTCCTGAAATTCCGCACGCGAACAACAGGACGGGCCAAGTGACATGAATCTCGTGAAGATGGGGAAGGTTCTGCGGAGCGATGGCTGCAAAAAGCCGAATTCCTCCGAATGCCAGCAGAATGCCGAGGGCTCCTCCGGTGAGACAGAGAACGAAGCTTTCCATGATGGCTGCCTGAAATAAGCGCGTCCTTCCAGCGCCGAGTGCAACCCGAACCGCGTTCTCGCGCTCACGCGCGATAGCCCGTGCCAGCTGCAGGCTGGCGAGATTCACGCAGGCGATCAGCAGGAGGCCGAGAACCGCCGTAAACAGTAGCCAGATCGCCTTGCCGGCGTTGCCAGTCACCTCCTGCGAAAACGGCACGACGACTGCGCTGAGGTGAATGGGCAAATGATTGGTGGCGGCGTAAGCGCTCAGCATGGAGGCAAGTTCGGTGGAAGTCTGACTGATCGTTACTCCTTGCTTTAGACGGGCTATGACGAGGAAGGCGAAGTCGGCATCGTCCGAGGTGAGGTCGTCTCCCGTTGGAACGAATGGCCGAAATACAGCGTATGGGGACTTTTGGTCTGGGCTTGTGCCGCCGCGCATTTCATTGACTACGGGAAACTCGAAGCTGCGAGGAAGAACTCCAATAACCGTGGCTGACTCGCCTTTGATCTTGACGGTCCGTCCTATGACGTTGGGGTCGGCGCTAAACAGGTCCTGCCATGCAGTCCAGCTGATAAGAACCACATCATTCCTACCCGGCTGTGCCTCCTCCGGCAGGAAAGTACGACCGAGCATCGGTGTCACACCCAACACGGAGAAGAAGTTCGGCGAGACGTTGAGTCCCCTCTCGATGCGGGGATGGCCGCTACCATCGGCGACGGCGAAGGAAGCGTTCTGTAACAGCGCCGCGCTCTGGATCGTGTTGGCGTGCGACCTCAAATAGAGGAAGTGACGGTAATTGTCGGGGACGGATGAATATTCCCTGACTGCCTCCTGAATCACCTCGCGCCAAACTACGATCTGCCCAGGGTCTCGGAAGGCGTACGGGCGCAGGAGCACTGAATTGAGGATGCTGAAGACCGCGGTGCTGGCGCCGATGCCAAGCGCAAGAATCAGCACGACTGTCAGCGCAAACCCCGGAGATCTACGCAACTGTCGGAACGCAAATCGCACGTCTTGTAAAAGACGCTCGACCGGCGCCCAGCCCCACGCCTCGTGAACCTGTTCTTTGATTAGTGTCGTATTGCCGAAGGCGCGTCGAGCGGCGTAACGGGCTTCTTCTGGTGGCAGACCGCGCTCCTGTTGCTCTTCTTCTTCCAGCTCCAGATCAGAGAGAAGCTCTCGCTCCAGGTCGGCGTGTCTTTTCTTTATCTGCCACCCTTTCATCTCAGCTCTCCTCAGCGGCGGGCCACATCACGCGCGCTACAGCTTCGGACATCTGCTTCCACTGCGACTCTTCGACGACCAACTGCTTCTTGCCTTTGTCCGTCAATCGGTAGTACTTGAATTCCCTGTTTCGGTCGGGAGCCGTCTCCCATTTGGCACTCACCCATCCTCTTTCCTCCAGACGATGCAAGGCGGGATAGAGCGAACCGTGCTGCATCTGGAGGAAGTCGTTCGTGGTCCGCTGAATATGCTTTCCGATCTGATGGCCATGGGAGGGACCATAAAGAAGCGTCCGTAAGATGAGCATGTCCAGCGTGCCCTGGAGAAGGCCTGTCCGTTGCTGTGCGGGTTTATCCATAGAAGACGGTCTACCTTCGACTTGAAGGCGATGGTAGACATTCGACTATCGATTGTCAAGGGATGCAGAAACGCTAAGTGGGCCACTGAAAATGGAATTGGCGACAAATCAGGACCAAAGGTCCGGCTCTGCGGATTTCACGCACGTCCTGAAGATGCATAAGTCCTGAGAGTGTGCCTCTCTGGTTTCTTCGGTAGTACAAGCATCAGCGAAATACAGGGGTTTCTCCGCTCCCGTTGGTCGGTCGAAATGACAGGCATAGGGGTAGGTTGTAAGGACAACTGTAGTACGGACAGAAAGGTCATGCGCAGCCCTGAGAACCCATAAAGAAGTTGACCTTGCCTGGCATCTTTGATATGAGTAAGACTCCGGTTCTTATTACTAATAACCCTACTTGAGCAAATCTGACTTCATTTGAAGTGGTCGCCCATCGACCATAGATGAAGGCAATCCGCTTAGATGTCGTGCATCATTCTTTTCTTTTGGAAGCTCAGTCTTCACCAGGCAGTCCAGCTGCACAGGCAAGAGATAGCAGGATCTATTCAAGCTTTTCGTTTCATATACACAATTCATATTTGTGGAGGCTGTCCTTCGTGAGACGTACCCTTTTTATTTTCTTCCTTCTCTGTTGCCTGGGCGTTGTCTCTTCCTTTGCTCTCGAACCTAAGGTGTATCATCCCCTCGATCCTCTTACTCCGAGCGAGTATTGGAGTGCCTACAAGGTGCTTCGCGCTGCCGGGCATGTCGAAGAGAAGACGGTCTTCGCCAGCATTCTGTTTCATGAGCCTCCGAAGCAGGAGGTACTCTCGTGGAAGCCTGGGGATCCTATCTCCCGCAAGGCCGATGTCGTCCTCTTTGACAAGGGGCACTCGTACGCCGCGCTCGTAGATATCACTGGCCAGAAGGTGGAGAAGTTTACAGAGCTTAAGGATGTGCAGGCTCCTTTCACAGACGAAGAGCGCCATGCCGTAGAAGAGGAGATCAAGAAGGATCCGCGAATTGTGGAAGCCCTTAAGAAACGAGGGATTACCGATCTTAAAGTCATTAGTTGCTATGTTGAAGCGGCGGGTTACGTCGGGCTTAAGGAGCAGGCGGACTATAAGCGAATCGGCTGGGGGGGCTGCACGGATTCGGAAGATGCAGTGAGTACCTGGGACCGCGAAGTCGGAGGCATCTTCTTTACGGTAGATATGAACGCTAAGAAGATTGTCCGGTTCAATGACTATGGTGTGGTGCCCATGCCCGCTCCATCGAACATTTACGACGCCGATGGAGGTCCAGCCCTTCCCGGTACGAATCCAATCCTGGTATCTCAGCCGAACGGACCCAGCTTCAAGATCACCGATGGCGAGGTGGGTTGGCAGAAGTGGCACTTCCGCTTTCGTCTCGACCCAAGAGTCGGCCCCGTCGTCAATCTGGTCTCCATCGATGATGGAGGCAAACGGCGTTCCGTCATGTACGAAGGATCGATCTCAGAGTTATACGTGCCCTACATGGATCCGGAGGAGACGTGGAATTCGCACGTCTTTCTGGATGCAGGCGAGTACTTCATGTATGACGGAGTAGGAACCATCAAGCCGCTTCTCGCCGGGGTCGACTGCCCAACCTACGCCACCTTCTTCAGCGCAACCTTTTACGACACCAATGGCCGGCCGATTCCGCGCCCGCAGATGGCTTGCCTGTTTGAGCGAACGACTGGTGATCCCGCGTGGCGCCATGGCGACGAACCCGGTGTTTCAGGTCGTCCAAGCCGGGAACTAATTCTAAGAACCGTGGCGGTAGTTGGAAACTACGACTACCTGCTCGACTGGCGATTTGAAGAGGATGGGTCGATGCACGTCGCTGTTGGTGCGACAGGCATTCTTGAAGTCAAGCCTGTTGTCGAAAAAACCATAGACGGGCCTCTGACGACTGACATGATCGCGAAAGATGAGCACGGCAAAACGGTGGAGTTCGGTCAACTTGTTGCGCCAGGAGTGGATGCCGTCGATCATGATCACTTCTTTTCCTACCGGCTCGATCTCGATGTAGATGGACCAAAGAACTCTTTCATGGCGGACAAACTGGTGCAGTACAACCTTCCGAAAGACAACCCCAGCCCGCGCAGAGTGATCTGGGCGATGCAGCCGACCATGGTCGAGAAGGAAGGGGATGCCGTGCAGGATATAAGTCTGCAGCATCCATCGATGTGGCGCTTCGTGAATCATGATGCCCATGATCCCTATGGCTACCCCACCAGCTACGAGATTATGGCGGGAGAGACGGCGGCGTCGCTACTGCCTGACAGCGAATGGCCACAGAAGCGTGCAGGGTTCTCCTCTCACCAGCTTTGGGTCACGCCTTACGATCCCAGCGAAATCTATGCATCCGGTGTCTATGTGTCGGGAAGTCAAGACACGGACGGCCTTCAGGAATGGGTCAAGCAGAACCGGAGCATCGAGAATACGGACATCGTGGCGTGGTACACGGTTGGCTTTCACCACGTGCCTCGCCCAGAGGACTGGCCGCAGATGCCCATCATGTGGCACGACTTTTCCATCCGTCCCTTCCATTTTTTCCCGAAGAACCCAGGGATGGATCTGCCGATGACGCCATAGGTTAGAGCAGTTTGACCGCATGAAAAGGTGTGGCCAGGTGGTTGGTTCTCAGTTGTCAGTGCTCAGTTATCAGTTGAAAACAACGGAGAACTGACAACTTACACGGTACCGAATTATCTAGCTGCTTCGCCGGAAGCGCACCTCGCGGTCACAGCATTAGTAGGTCGCACTCCATAACGGTCCGCTGCATAAGCGGTTTGGGACCGAAGGTAAAGCATTATTCAAATTTGACGATTTGAGGTGCCATCATGACGAAGTTCCTGACGTGTTTCTCAGAATGTACGAGACAACGTTTCACTGGAAGAGTGACCAAAGGTCTACTGCTCGCGATTTTGACCGTTGGTTTCTTCTCACTGACAGCACTTGGGCAGTCCACCTTTGGTTCTCTCGTAGGAACGGTAAAGGATTCAACCGGCGCTGTGGTGAGTGGAGCCACGGTTACAGTGACAAATACTGGGACATCGGCAATATTGACGCTGCCTACTGGCCAGAGCGGCGAATTCAGCTTTGTCAATCTCAATCCAGGAAAATATAAACTCAGTGTGGGCGCAACCGGCTTTCAGAAGGTAGAGTTTTTCGATCTCGATCTGCAGTCACGTGAGACGAAGCGTGTCGATGCCACTCTCAAAGCAGGCGCAGCCTCGGAGACAGTTACGGTGGAAGGCACATCGACCGGTGTCATCACGACCGATGTCTCGAATCTTTCCGAAACCAAGACTGGTCGTGAACTGACTGAGCTTCCCGTGGCAGTGTATTCCCGGTCCACGGGCTCAACGAGTCCAATCCTGACGCTCAGCACGGAGCCGGGGGTGCAGGTGGATGACAACAGCAACCTGGTGGTTGACGGAACCACCCCGGCCTTAATGTCCTACACGATTGACGGCATTAGCAGTGTGTCGGTAGAGAACAGCGGTCCCATCAATGAACTCTTTCCCTCCTTCAACTCCATCTCCGAAGTAGAGATCAGCGGAAGTAACAACAATGCCGAGTTCAGCGGCGTAGCGGATGTAACGACTACTTCAAAGAGCGGTACTAACCAGTTGCATGGGGGCATCTTTGAAAACTTTGAAAATACAGTTCTCACTGCCGGCGATCCCTTTACTCAATCCACGCCTAAGCTCATTATGAATAACTTTGGAGGATTCCTGGGCGGTCCGGTGATTATCCCCAAACTTTACAATGGCCAGAATAAATTCTTCTTTTTTCTTAGCTATGAGGGACTTCGTCTGCCGCGAGAGGTTCCGCTGATTACCAGCGTGCCTTCGGATGCGATGCGCAATGGCGATCTGACTGCCTATCTGGCTGGAACGCCGATCTTCAATCCGGACGGAACTCCGATCGACCCCGCGCATGTGCCCGTATCTCCAGCCTCGGCCAATATTCTGCAGCACTTTATCCCGCATGAAAACATCGGAGATCCAAATTCGTATCAGAAGAACTATCGGGTGAACTATCCAGCTCCTATCTCGAGCAACCAGGGAGATCTGCGCCTGGATTATGAGCTGACCTCTAAGCAGTCGATCTTTGTAAGGGGCACCTACAAGAACCGACAAGTGGTTACCCCGCCCGACCCGAACTGCACCGGCTATTGCGTAAACGCGGGGTCTCCGATTACTGGAGCCTTTGGTCAGCCCGAAGCCGATCAGGGAGTTACCTTTTCTTATAACTACGTCATCACACCGAAGATCATGAATGAGTTGCGGGCCGGGTTCAATGGAACTCACTTCTCGACCATTATGCTGCAGGGAAACTCAAGCGATTATCTCAACACGGCAGGGATCCAGGGTATCGCCTCGCCGGACCCTGTTCCCGAGGTACCGAACGTCAACATTACAGGATTCATGTGGACAGGAGGCGGCAATCCATCTATCCAGCACAGCAACATCGTTCAGATTCTGGACAACCTTACCTGGACGAAAGGAGAGCATACCTTCAAATTCGGCGCAGACGTCCGTCGCATGACCGATCATGACGATAACGTCTTCGGAAATTATCAGTCGGGTCAATACGTGTTCGATAACTCGCAGACAGCCTTTACCGATGCTTCCGGAAACCCTGTAAGCATCGGAGATCCATATACCGGCTTCCTGCTCGGTTATCCTGACTACACAGTACTTGCGGAACAAGTCAATCATCCTGCCATGAATGGCCTGGGTTATGGTTATGGTTTCTTCGCGCAGGACGACTGGAAGATCACCCCCAGACTGACGCTGAACCTTGGGTTGCGTTACGAACTCCACCCTCCGCTTAAAGACACGAAATACAATACGGCTGCTTTTTTGCCCGACTACTCCGAAAACGGGGTCACAGGCGCCGTGGTGGTGCCAAACCAGCAGGCATTGGGATATACCTCATCGGAGTTCGCCGAATCCATCTCTCCATCGCCTGTGATCACCGCGAGTCAGGCGGGCATTCCAGAGACGCTTCGCTACACCGATAAGAATGACTACGGTCCGCGCATCGGCTTCGCCTGGCGCCCCCTAGGCACAGACAAGATGGTAGTTCGCGGAGGTTGGGGACGGTTCATCGAACAGCCTTTGGGTTATTCGCTGGTCTCTGGCTGGGCGGTTAGTTCCAGCTTCCTTAACTACTCCTATCAGGGAGTGAACGCCGACGGAAGTCCGTCGATCTCTTTCCCAGCTCCCTTCTCCGCCACTGTCGTTCCAGGAGGAGCGTCGTTTCAATATGCATTCCCAGTTCGGTATAAAGACCCATCCGTTCAACAGTGGAATGTGACCGTCGAGCAGGATCTCGGATACGACGTCGGCCTTCGTCTCTCCTATATCGGAAGCCATGGTTCGAACCTCGAGACCTTTGTCGATCTCAACCAGGTCCCGGCTAACACGATTGGCTGGAACGCCGCCTTTCCCCTCTATGCGCCTTTCCAGAGCTGGGGGTACATAGAGAGCATTGTCAATGGCTCGGTGAGCAACTACGACAGCATGAGCGTTGCGCTCACAAAGCGCTTCGCCAAGGGCCTCCAGTTTCAGACCAGTTACATGTGGACGCGCGATCTCTCCGATGCGGGCGGCTATGCTCCGTCAAGCATCACAACCGAGGGAGGGTCCGTCTCCTCCGACCGCTTCAATCTCGGACGCGATTACGGCAATAGCGCCTTCGATCGCCGTCATCGCTTTCTGGCGACCTATCTCTACGAGCTACCCTTTGGCAAGAACAAACCATTTCTGAACCACAACTTCCTCATGAATACGATTGCAGGAGGGTGGCAGCTTGGCGGCGTTGTCGTCCTGCAAAGTGGGGCCTTCCTTACGCCGTACCAGGTGACCACCGATCCGGCTGGAACCAATATGCTGTCGAATGTAGGTTCGACTCGGGCTGATATTGTTCCCAACACTCCCCTCTATATACGGGGCACGTCAACCTCAAATGGAGATCCCGTCTATCTGAATTCCAATGCCTTCGCGGACCCGCCAAACAATAGTGGTGGCTTCGGCAACGCAGGTGTGGGCAATGTGGTGGGACCGGGAACTGAAGCTGTCTCCATGTCTTTGATCAAGAGCACAACGATCCGCGAAGGCGTGATCCTGCACTTTGGTGCGGAGGCCTCCAACCTGTTCAACCACCGCAACTATGAGACTCCGGACATGAACGTCGATGATGGACCGGGATCGTTCGGCGTCATCACCGCGTTGCAAACAGCCGAAGGTGCAGGGCCGCGCAACATTGAGATCACGGCTCGCATCAGTTTTTGAGGCATCGTCCTGCCGTGCCTATTTCTGTAGTACATCTCTGTTGCACGACAGAAATAGGCACGGATTACGCGACCGAATAGAAAGGTGCCTTTGTTTTTCTGGTTGTCATTCCGAGCACAGCGAGGAACCTGCTTGCTCCCGTTTTTCGCTCATGCCACCAAAAACGTTATGCGCCAACACAAACCACGTCATTTCGCCTCTTGCCCACACTTTCTGGGTGAGACAAACAAAGAACGGGAGGAAGCAGGTTCCTCGCTTCGCTCGGAATGACAACCAGAAAAGCAAATACAAAGGCAAAAGCACTTTTTATCCGGTCACCCGCTGGAAGTTGAGATGGGAGGCGAACGTGAGTTCCCTCCCATACTCACTACGATTCATCGCCTAGTCGGAATGACTGCCCAGATTGTTGGGTCTTCTTCGCCAAGGACCCAGGAGCAGACGCCTTGGATCCCTGACTGCTTCGCCAGATCGTAGCGATCCATGAACGCTCGCTTGTCGGTATAGAAGACCCACTCGCGCATCTGGTCGCGGTTGATGTAGAACCATGGCGTGTGCTCTTCCTCATCCCACTGCGTCTTGCCACCGTAGGTGTCGCGCAGGTAGATGGCGTTGGGCTCGGAGATATATTCTGCTGTGGGGTTTGGGGTCTTCTCCGCCTTATTCAATCCAGGATCGCCTGTGTACCAGTGGTATCCATAGACGGCAATTCCGAGTGACAGTTTTTCTTTTGGCACGACCTTTAGCGCGTAGTCCAGATTCTGCTTCGTCCATACCCATCCGCCCACGGGTCCGGGCATGGTCCAGTGGGTGTTTTGGTCGTAGGTCATCAGGCAGATCAGATCCACCGACTCACTCAGTGCCTTCAGGTCGTAGGCGCCTCTCCACTCCTGAAAGATCCACTTTCCAAACGCTGTCTCGCCTGCGTGTCCCGGCGCATTCGGCACTACATCGATCTGCACTTGCAGATGTTCTCTATGCAACACGTCGGACGTTTTCTTCACCAATGCCGACAGGCCATCGCGGTCAGTCCACATGACATCTTCAATATCCAGGTTGATGCCGTCGTAACCGTTCTCTTTACACTCGCGCACGAAGGCTTGATTCATCTCATCCTGCGCCTTCGCATCGCCGATGAGAGTGTGAATCTTCTCGTGGTTGAAGAGCGCAAACAGCGGGATGATCGTCATGTGCGCGTCATGCGCGGCCTTGAGGACCGTGGGCTGTGGCTCACCTGTCACCATGCCCGCTTCATCGAACTGGTACCACGTGGGCGAGATGATATCGATCTTGTCTTTGTGCTGCAGAAACGAGTTAACCGACGCAGCACCATTCCCCATCCAGAACTCGGTCTTCTGGGCCTGCGCTACTACACCGCCAAACAGCGTGGCCGCTCCCACCGTCAATATCGAAACAAATCTCGTCATCTCATGCCTCATCTTTGAATCTTTATAGAAAAGGCCGGAAATTGCTCTCCGGCCTTCCTGCTACTGTTGCGCTCACAGATTCAAATTGTAGCGTCCGGAACGATAGGACATGCGAAGAAGCTACGCAACAAAGGCCTTCTACTTGTCCTCAACCAGCGAGAGGCTGGTCTTGCCAGTTTCGAAATACTACCGCCTGGCCATGCAGGATGCCCTGATCATCGATCACTTGCCAGACTGTCCCGTCCTCTATCCAGAATCGCCGTCCTGACTTGGCCACACGCAGGCCGCGATAATCCTTCACAAAACCCTGACGTGCAACCGTGTCCAGAAAACGCTGGCGCTCCTCCTGCTGCGGCGCCTCGGCGCTCAGTCGCGAGTGCAGCGAGGTCACCTCCTCCCAGGAGTATTCGAAGCAGGCCTGTGCCGCTTTATTGGCATACACAAAGCGCGGATCCGGCTCTGTATTATGCGCGAGCACACAGAACGGCGCTTCCTCGTAGAGCCAAAGAGCTGCCTCTCGATAGCTCTTTGTACCCGGGACCAAAGCCTCCCCCACCAGTCGCGAGTAGCTGCTGGACAGAAGCTCGAAGAATTTGGAATCAACAGTTACGCTCATGAAGACCGCCACCTTGCGAAAGACTTTAATCAGCTTGCACTAGCCCCGACACACTTTCGCAACCCTGAAAATGGAATCGCAACCATAAAAATGATATATAGTACTTTCAACAAGCAGCGCAAGCCTGCGACGATTCACCACAGGCTTGTTCCTGTAACACCCTTCTCATCACACCCTTCTAATCTGACAACCTTACTGCAAAAAATTTGATGTCGGCAATATACGTATCAAACTAAGGAGGCCCCCTATGGAGGGACTAATTCAGTTTCCTACGAATGCAGAGTACGCCGGACCTTATCTGGATGGTTTTCAGTACATTGTCGATACGCTCGGCCAATGGGGCCTGACCCTTTGTGCCGGCGTAACAGGCGGCGGTCTCATTCATTTCCTCAAGTATCTGGCGCCTCTTGGCACTTCGACGCCGGACTCCGACCCCTCCGAGAACATCGAGTTCTTCACCATCGGTGAATACATCGCGGGCTTCGTGCCTCTCGGCTATTTTCTTGCGACGGGACGCATTGCGAGCGCTGCCGCCACGACAGGAGCTGCTACCAAGCTGCTCACCTGTGGCGCCACCGATGCCAAGCTGCACAATATTCCCGCCGTCTATATCGTGCCCATCTCCGCTCCCAGCGCGGCAGGATACAGTCCACTGCAAGACAGTTCACGACACGGACTCAACATTGTCGGTCAACTGGAAGCCGAACTGCCCGGGTCGGCCTTTCTGCTCGAGGGCAACGGCGATATCGATCTAAAGCTTGCTGCTGCAGCACGCATCCTGGCAGATCACAAGCCCATCGTTCTTGTGCTCGACCCCGAAGGACTCTCGAACAACAGCTTCACTCATGGACACATCACCCAACCGAAGCGCGGCACCGCTGCGCTCGCTCGACGCATCCATCTAATCGACACGCTGCCCGACCGCCTGCATCAGAAGAAAGTCGTCCTTCTTGTCGGTGAAGAGATGGCACGATGCCGCAATGGCCGCGCACTAACAACAGAGCTGTCTGAGGTGCTCGGTGCTGCCGTGGTCTACAGCATCAATGGGGCTAACGCAGTCGACCGCGAAAATCCACGTTGCTACGGGTACATCTCATTCGGCGGTAACGAAGTGGCAACTGACGTGTGGAATGCGGTCGACGACAAGACCATCATCCTCTCGCTCGGCTGCGACTTCGACGAATACACCACTGGGACCAAACCCATCCTCTCCGGCGATATATGGATCTTCACCAATGGGATCGAAGGCTATGGCCCAGTCAACGGGACCTACAGTCATCGCTTCAAAGGCGGCTGCATCGAGGTTCTCGGGGAGATGGAGGAGAGTCTCAACTACTTCCTCCAACGTCTTCGCGAAGTCAAACCCGACATCGTACGGTATCCCCCGGCGCCAGCCAATCTCAACACCAGACAACCTCCCCGCGCACGGGAGGGATTCGTCGATCTATACAACTTCTACAAAAAGATCGACAGCCTCTGGAGACAGAACAGCATCGGATTCGACGACGTCTGCATCTCGTATAAGGATCGGCAATATGTCACCCAGAGGCCCAATCAGCTCTGCCCTTTCTACTCTCTCTACAGGGGCTCGGCGATGGGCGGCGCGCTGGGGCTCGGCGTCGGTGCAAAGCTCGGAGATCCCACACGAGCCGTCTTCGTCTTCACAGGAGATGGCTGCTTCCGCCTTATCTCAGGCGGACTCTCCGAGATGAGTGGCCTCGGTCTGAATGTCTTTGTTCTAGACAATCAAACCTATGGCATCGTGCATCATGGCCTTACGAAGATCCTCTCCGATACTCCGTCGGAACGATACCACTCCGATCTCTGTAACCTCGACTATGCCTCGATCGCAGCCGGCCATGGGTGGGATCATCGACGTATCGCAGAGGACCTCAGTAACCTAGAGGAAGTGATGGACCGCTGTTACCGGCCTGCGCAGAGGTCAGTTCTCATCGAACTCCGTATCGATCCAACGCAGGACCTGGGACAGAACCCGCGTCTCGCGAATCTCTAAGCACCTCAACAACGGAGCACCGTCAAAATCACTTCCCATACTTATGCCAAGTTGCCAATACAAGGCGACTGTGTCGCTATGATGACGGCATGGAAATTATCAATGCGCAGAGAGACGTTCGCGAAACGTTCATAGCGGGCACTGCGCGCCGCTAAGCGCCTATTCACAAGATCGTCACATGAACTTACTAGCATGGATGCAACTCTGACCAGGGGTTCGACAATGATGCTTCGTGCCGGTGCCGTATTGATGGTTCTTTCCATTGCTGTTCTGGGTTGTTCCAGCAGCCTTTCCAACATTCCTTCTCCGCCGGCCACTATCCCCGTGCCAACGTCGGTGGTGGGGACACAGGGCAACGCTTATACGATATCCGTGTTTGCGAAAGCGCCGGGCACGCTAGTTCCGGACGATATGGTGCAGATGGGCACTTCGGTCTTCGTTGTTTGCCAGGACCCGAACATCAATCCTGACGGTACCTTGGTTGCTGGCGTAACCTCCGCGCAGTCCAAAGTGATTGAGTATGACGAGAAGGGCAATGTGCTGCAAACCTTCAACGTGCCGGGACATCCCGATGGCATTGTGGTCTACAACTCCAATACAGTGTGGGTCAGCAGCAACGAAGACGCAAATCCGGTCATCACGGCCATCAATACCACCACCAACACGCTCCAGTCCTATACTTCCGATGTTGCGCAGTTGCCGCATGGCGGCGGTCTTGACGACCTGAAGGTAATCAATGGGGTGGTATATGCCAGCGCATCCAACCCCACGACCACGGCGAATGCCAGTCCGAATCTGGCGCCATACTCGACCGACTCCAGTGGCGCCACAGCGGAATACGGCGTAAACACAGGGCCCGCGCTTTACACGGTTGCGCTCAACAGCGATGGCACGACCTTTCACTCGACACCCATCCTGATGTCCAGCACGGCGACGACCGCCATCATTGGCAACACGCCAGTCACGCTGAACATGACCGACACAGACTCCTCGATGATCGACCCGTCCGGAGATCTGGTCGTCGCGAGCCAACAGGACTCGGAGATGGTGTTTGTTAAGAACATTGGTACGGCGACGCAGTCGACGAGTGTGCTGAACGTGACGCTCTACGGCAACCCGTGGCCGTTGGACGACACCCGCTGGTCGCCGGCCAGCGGCACTTCCTTCATGCTGGTCTCCGACACGCCTGCGCAGTTGATCTATCGCATCGATGCGCCGAACGGCTTTGCAGCCAGCACGGCCTACAGCTCCGGTCAAGGTACGGTTTTACAGACCAACACTACTACCGGAGTGCTGACGCCCATCTATATCGGCATGAACAATCCGCATGGCCTGATCTTCGTGACGGAATAGGACCTGCCGGGATTTTGTGCGACGCTGGAAGACTGCATCGCGATCAACGGTCTTCGACGGTGCCAGCTCCAGTTGCCAGGGATCGAGCGGCGTTCCCAGGCACGAGTGATTGAGTACGCTATGCGACTGACTCCACTACTTGCCGCGATCCTTATAGCCGGCGGCTGGCATACACAGATGCAGTCGGACGCGACCAGGGAAAGGAATTCAACTGGCGCGTCGGCTGTGGAACAGGCTGCGGCTGCACGCATTGATGCACGCGCGGTTCCATTGAGCCCGATGGCCCGATTGGGGCAAAAGATGTTCTTCGACCCCAGCCTGTCGGGCTCGGGCAAGATGTCGTGCGCATCCTGCCACGATCCCGGTCATTTCTATGCGCCAGCTAACTCGCTGGCAGTGCAATTGGGAGGAAGCGGATTACGGCTGCAGGGCGTTCGCGCGGTGCCGTCCCTGACGTATCTGGAACGCACGCCACGATTCATGGTCCGCTTGGATACCGCGTTTGATCCAGACGAGCGTAGACTGCCAAAAGCCACCAGATCCGCACTCAATTCCCTGCCGAATACCAAGGCCGGCACCATCGATGATCTGAATGCACTGCAAGCCGAACAAGTCGTACCCGAAGGTGGGATGGATTGGGACGGTCGGGCGTCAAGCCTCGCCGATCAAGCCAGCGGCCCACTCCTGGATCCCAGAGAGATGGCAAATCGGGGCGGTCCAGAATTACTGGCAAAGCTCAAGGCGTCGCCCTATGCCGGCGAACTTATCGCCGTCTTCGGTTCTGCGGTGTTCAGGTCGCCGAGCGCCGGCTTAGCGGACATGTATCTCGCACTGGCGCGCTTCCAGACAGAGGACCGCAGTTTCCATGCCTATAACAGTAAGTTCGACTACTATCTGGCTGGCCGCGCGCAACTGACAGCAGAGGAATCGCGAGGCCTCAAGCTGTTTGATGACCCCAATAAAGGCAATTGCGCTGCATGCCATCTTGATAAACCAACCAAGAACCGGCTTGCGCCGGCATTTACCGACTATGAGTTCGAGGCCCTGGCGGTGCCGCGCAACAGGCACCTCAGCGCCAATCGCGACACAACGTTCTTCGACGAAGGCCTATGCGGCCCACTCCGCAAGGACGTTGCCAAGGAGAGCAATTGCGGGCTGTTCAAGACTCCAACGCTCCGTAACGTCGCGACGCGGCGAGTCTTTTTTCACAACGGAGCAGTCCATTCGCTGGAGGACGCGGTTCGATTCTATGTGGAGCGAGAGACACGGCCGGAGAGATGGTATCCGCGCAGAGCCGACGGCACGATTGTAATGTACGACGATTTGCCGGCAGCCCATCAGACCAATGTGGACGTCAAAGATGCGCCCTTCAACCGCCGTCGCGGTGAAAAGCCAGCCCTGAGCCAACAAGAAATCAAGGATGTTGTGGCCTTTCTCAATACACTGACTGACGACTATCACCCGACAGATCGACCGGTAGGGCCAGCTGCGTTGGCCGGGGGGCGGTAGCGGCAAAGAGATGATTGCACTTTCTCCTATACAGCCAACCTGCCCCCATTGTTTCGCCCATTCATCTAGGGTGTAACGCCCAAGTAGCCCACGTCACGGATGTGCTGAATGAGTCCCACTCCACCCTTGTTCGAGGTGGTATTGCTACTCGCCGCCACGAATCCGTCAATCGCGATGCTCGTATAGAGCACCTGGGTCTGTTCAGCGCTGGTGGTGAAGACCAGGCTCCTGCCATTGCACGACACACTGAGTTCTGTGGGATAGCTGAGTCCGCCTGAGTCGGTGTACCAGTTGCTTTCCGTCGGCGCTGGATCAGCACACTGACTCACCGTACCGTCAGCGAATGTGGTGGTCATGATGCCGCGCCATCCGCCTTTTAACAGCGGAAAGGTGTAGAGCGTGTCCGTCGATCCATCCGGGTTATACGTTGACGCGTAGTCGTAGCCGATGTGAATTGCGCTGGGGAGTCCAAGCGGTCCGGAACCAAGCTGGAAGTTGCCGAACTGGCTCTCCTGCTCGACACCCCAGTTCGTTACAGTGGTCGGGTAATAATCGCCTTCCGTGACGGTGTCGTCGGAGTTGATCTGCGGAAATGAGATCTCTCCCTTTGCGGTTCCGGTTCCTAGCGACTGCGTCCAGTAGGAGGTCTGGCCATCCCAATTGGCAGGCAAGGTCGCTCCGCCTACGGGACCGGAGAGCTTCAGGTTTGCTGTGAAAACGTTCGGGACCTTCACCACCATTTGATATTGCTTCGTAGAAGGCTCCCAGTTGACCGAAGCCAATGGGAAATCAATTCCGGCCGGATTCTGGTCGATGGAGTAGCCCGGTTCAATGGGCATCATTCCGCCGAACCATTGCCCCTGGGGGTTGATCCCCATGTACAGCAGTATGGGCCCGGGCATACCGAGCGAAGGCGTCGTGTTGAAACTAAGGTAGAGATGCTCCTTGCCGTTCGGGTTATGGACAGCCCACCACACTTGATTGTCCGACTGGTTTACCCCGGCAATGATGTCCTGATAGGTTCCGTAGCCTAAGGGAGTTTCCCCCGTCGTCACTTGCGCTGCCACGGGAGGATATTCACTTTGAGCGATGGCCGGCTGAGCCCCCAGAGCGAGTGCTGTGCCGAGCGCCACGAATAGATATTTTCCTGCGTTTACAAACATGTATTGATTCCTTTCATCCTTATTGAAACTTGCCTCGAGTTATGAACCCATGCGTGAGCAGCTGCTGAGGCGGTCGTCATGGGATACAGGCCTTGACTTTCCATTCGGAAAGTCAAGATTTATACTATACTTTCCGAATGGAAAGTCAAGTGTAAAAACTGACGGAGTTGTTATGCCAAGCAAAAAGGCTTGTCATCTATCCCTTCGAGAACCAAGAAAATTTGTGGCGTGCGGAGGTTTATCTTCCCATAGAGAAAGGGGAACGCCGAGGCGCAAACAGTCCCCTACAGGACAGAGAAGATTCAGCGGGAAGGGCCAGCGGAGAGACTACGAAACGTCGTACAGGCTCTGATTCTGTTCAACGCGAATAAGCCCGAATTTCACTATCCTGCGGCAGAGACCTGCACTTGCAGCATCGTAGTAGAGCGGTTGGTTTAAAGAAGCGCCAGAGGACAGCATTCTGTCCGTCTCTGGCGCTCAAACCTTTCGCTTCTTTAAGGATGCTGTTTGGCTTCGTGATACGGATTGACTTCTGCATACCCCAAGCCGGATGCCGGTTTGCCGTTGAGGGTCCCGGAGATTTCGGAATCACCTTCAAAGTAAGTCTTCTGACGGGGCCAAACGAGTTCCTGATGCGGCACGAGAGGCGTTACGGTGAGAGAACCATCGGGTACCGTAACTTGCCATTTCGACGGATATCTATTTCCGCTTTTGGAACTGATCCAGGAATCGATCGGAGTCATGCTCATCTGATCGGCTGATATCGCTGTTCCTACTCCATCTACAATCTTTGTGCCAGCCTTCTCGACGATATTGCCGGTGTCGTCCTGAATAAAGTAGAGCATGTACTGCACGTTGTCATTCAGTTGCATGCAGAACCAGTTCCAGCCAGTCTTGTGCATTGATTTGTAGTTGCCCCACTGGCGGTCTTGCCATGAGATGCCGGTAACCGTAACAGGCACTCCATGATCGACGATCGTACCCTTGGCGGCAAGAGAAGTATAGGAATAGTAGGCAGAAGTTCCGAACGGACCATACGGGATAATGCCTTTATTCCCATGCAGAACAGCGGGCTTGTCGGATGTCAGCTGTAAGTGCAAACCATATGGAGCATTCGCAAAGATGGCATCCAGTGCATACTTTCCAGAACCGCCAGATGCAGTCCAATGGTCGATATCAAAGCTGAAGCCATCCTTCTCATGTGGGATATGGGCCAATGTGGCGCGTTCCTCATAGCTGTAAGTACTGCGGGTAACGTCCGCAATGGCGAGGTGCGCTGCGTAGATTGCGGGCGCGAGTTTCAATGGGGTTAGCCGTTCCTGAAAGACCGTGAGTTCGAATCCGTATTGCCTCTTCTGGCCAGTTGGATCCACTCCGTCCAAATGCCCAACAAAGTACCACCATTCTGTTGAATTATGATGCGGGGCTTCGTCCTGGGGCAGCGTCACCTGCTTGGCCAGGGGAGGATATCCAATTTGAGCAATAACCGACTGAGCCCCCAAGGCGAGTACTGTGCCAAGCGCTACGAATAGATATTTTCTTGCGTTTACAAACATGTGTTCAATCCTTTCGTCCTTATTGAAACCAACCCCAAGAGTGTGTGCCTGCCGGTGCGAGTCAGCAGAATGGGCACAAGCCTTGACTTTCCAAATGGAAAGTCAAGGCTTATAGTATACTTTCCAGGTGGAAAGTCAAATACGAAGAGCTGACTGGAGGCGTTATGCCAAGCAAAAAGGTGACTGCAAAAGATAAGCCGGCGATCCAGCAGGACGGACGTTCGCGAATCCTCGTGGCCGCTCTTGAGGTATTTTCCTCATTGGGTTTTGAGGGAGCCAGCCTTCGTGATATTGCGACACATGCCGGCTTGCAGCACCAGCTTGTCGTCTATCACTTCAAGAACAAAGAAAATTTGTGGAGTGCGGTGGTCTCTCTGCTTATGGAAGGGGACGCCCAGGTGCAAACAGTCTCCTACTGGACGGAGAAGGTTGAGCGGGAAGGACCAGCAGAGACACTACGAAGCGCCGTGCAGGCTCTGATCCTGTTCAACGCGAGTAAGCCCGAATTTCACCGGCTCTTGTCCTTTGAAGCTCAAACGGACAGCAAACGGTTGCGCTGGCTTTTAAAGACATACATACGTCCTTATTATGAGTTTTTTACAAACACCGTCCGCATGGCCCAGCAAGCGGGTGTCGCACGCGCAGGTGATCCGGGGCCATTGTTCTATGCAACCCTTGGCCTGGTGACGAAGAGCCTGGTATCGGCCAAAGAATACAAGATCATGACCGGTCTGGACCCTTTTGCACCAGAGCAGATCGAGAAGCTGATGGGCCTGGCCTGCGACTTTCTTGGTTTGCCTGCAAAACAAGGAAGATAGTCAGAAGTATGTTTCGGTGCGAGCTCTCCTGCGGTCGTACACAGGGCATTAAAGCAAGTAGGTAAGAGGCAACCAGAACACCCTTGGATCTAACGCTGTTTTCTCTACAAGCAGAAGCGGCATCACAAAGGATTGCTTCTGGTTAACCCGTGACTCGCCGGCTATCCCATTCGTGCACCTGGGGGACTTGCCTGCCTCAAGGTTCTTCGCCGAGAAGATTGCTGATGCGCACGATCGTTGCGATCTGCTCAGGGCTGATGCGGCTCAGAAGGTTTTTGCGCACGGAATGCGCATGAATAGGCCGCGCGCGATCTAACTTCTCTCGCCCTGATTTTGTGAGGACTACCAGCACCACTTTGCCTCCACCAGGGCGTCGTTCGACGAGGGATCGTCTCTCCATTCGGTTCAATTGATGGGAGAGACGGCTCTTGTCCCATCCCATCACTCGGGCGAGTTCTTGCTGGCGCATCTCGCCATGGCTAAAGGCTTCGAGCCGGGACAGCACACCAAATTCGGGGCCCGATAGGCCAGTCGCCTGAGCAATATCCTGCCCTACGCGCGCAAGCACATCCTCATTCATGAGGCGGAACGCATGCCAGACACGGAGCTCCTGCGGAGAGAGTGGTTTCGTCGCCATCGTTGATTCCAGCATAGCGTCGAATGGTTGACGCATCAACCATCCATGGCTAACATGGTTGACGTGTCAACTATATTTAATTCGGAGCCCCACAGCGAGGTCGCGCCTACCGAACGTCTGAGATTGCTGATTGAAAAGCTGGAGGGTAATGCTCTTCTCTTTCAAGAGAACTCTTTGCGCGAGCGCCTTCTGGCGATGGATGAGCTTGACGCCCTGACCGGAGGCTGTGCCTCGACCATCTCCGGAGCCCTGGCCTTTGCGGAGATCAAGCGGCGCGCGCTTGCCCTGCAGAGCCAGCTCGAATCAGCTAACGCGGAACTCTATCGGTCGATTCGCACCGAGATCATTCGTGGACACAAGCAGACGATCCTTCGATGGCTTGACGACCTGAATCCTGAAGCACAAAATGCTCTTCCGCGCCCCGGCCTGGGCTTCGATGCTCGAGACGACTTCATGGCCAGCCTCTTTCAGCACAGCGATCCAGGGGATGTCTCTTCTCTGGGATCACGGGAGATGATTGCCTACCAGCCGACGCCCGTTCGTCACGTGCTTCATTTGCTGAAGACCGTAGCGCTATCGGATGACGATCTCTTCGTCGATCTCGGTTCCGGCATGGGACACGTGCCGCTCATGATGTCGATGCTGGGTGAGGTTAGAAGTCTCGGCATCGAGATAGAACCAGCTTATGTCGCCAATGCCGAGAGATGCGCCAGAACCCTGCAACTCCGAGACGCTTCGTTCGTTGCCTCGGATGCACGAGATGCAGACTTCTCAGGAGGCACGATCTTCTATCTATACTCGCCCTTCACCGGCTCGATTCTGAACCAGGTGATAGACCGCATACGGGAGCAGAGTCTAACGCGCCCGATCAAAGTGTGTTCGCTCGGACCCTGTACCTGCACTCTCGCAAAAGAAGGATGGTTGAAGGTGCTCGGGCCGCTGGATCCGAATAGCATCACGTTCTTTGAATCTCAGTGAAGACATTTTGTCATTCCCGGCCATGACAAAGCCGATTCCCACTATCTACGCCAAATTGCTAATCATAGCGATCATGACGCTATGATGGCGTCATGGAAATCATCAAGGCGCAGAAAGACGTTCGCGAAACGTTCATGGGGGGCTTTGCTGGTCAGCTCGTCTCGGCCACAGTGTGGTGTGCGTCCGCTGCGGCATGCACATGGCACTCATTCGGGCTGGGAGAGTGGGTCCTCCTCCTGGGTGGGTGCTTTATCTTTCCTCTGACCCAACTCCTGCTCCGCAGCATGGGTCGTGCCTATGCGCTACCCAAAGGGCACCCTATGAACGCCCTTGGCATACAGGTCGCGTTCACTCTGCCACTAACGCTGCCCCTCGCGATCGGGATCGCAGCACTTCATCCCGTATGGTTTTATCCAGCATGCATGATTGCCGTAGGAGCTCACTATCTTCCATTTATCTTTTCCTATGGCATGTGGCAATTTGGTGTCCTCTCGGCAATGCTGGTAGCGAGCGGGGTTGCAATTGCCATGTACTTCCCTGCCCCTGTCAGTCTTGGCGCGTGGCTTACCGCAGCGATACTCTTTGTCTTCGCGTTTGTCGGCCTCCGCGTTGCGCGCCTAGATAGTTCCACGTCCTGAGCCTTCATCCTGCCATCAAAGCGATACAGATTTCAGTTCCTCTTTGGGAGGCGTTGAGGAAGGCCTTTTTTTCGCAGCTGCGGCGAAAGGCCTGCGCACCATATGGACGAAGTTGCGAACCAGAGGGTCTGCGGAGTCCTCTTTTCTCCAGGCCAATCCGATCTTCCACTTGGCCTCGCTCAAACCGGTCTCCAGCAGGCGAACCTGAGAGATACGCATCTGGCTGGAGGAGCGCGGAACCAAGCTGACACCAATGCCAGTTGCAACGAGCGTAAGAACGGTGAAGAGTTCGTTCACCTCCTGGACGATACGAGGAGTGAATCCCGCAGCTCTGCATGTTTGTACGAGATGATCAAAATAGCTGGCTGATCCGGCGCGAGAGACCACCACAAAAGGCTGCTCGCGAAGGCAGGCGAGTCCGTTGCGGTACGGCATACCGCGAGGGACAGCAGCTACCAGCCGCTCTTCAAGGATCGGCACAGTGACTAATCCAGGATCGTCCACAGGAAGCCGGACAAAACCAACGGTGAGGTCTCTGCGAAGAAGTGCTTCAATCTGATTCGGTGTGGACATATCGCGCATGACCACCTGCACCTGGGGGTTTTGCTGCCGGAACCTTGTCAGGATGTCCGGTAGTCCCGCGCCGAGAGAGGCGATGCCGAAGCCTATCTTCAATAGCCCTGCTTTGCCGTTCACCGCTAAACGAGCGGCCTCTTCTACGAGACCAGCCTCGCGCAGCAGACTTCGTGCGCGAAGCCGGAGGACCTCCCCTGCCGCCGTGAGCGATACCTGTCGATAGGCACGAATCAGTAAGGGGCCGCCTACTTTCTCTTCCAGGCGCTGAATCTGCTTGGTGAGCGCCGGCTGGGTGAGGTGAAGTGCTTCCGAGGCTCGGCCGAAGTGCATGTGGTCCGTGAGCACGAGGAAAGAACGAAGTTCTGTGAACTCGAGTGCCATTCCTAAAAGTTATCAGAAATCACCACTTAATCTATTGGACAGAATGGTTGGAGAGATCCATTCTGTGTTCAGGGAGAAGGAACATGAGCGAATACCTCAGATTGCCGAAGAGTATGTGGCCGAGGCGGGCCCTGGCGACGCTCTATGTCGTTGATGGTTTGGGATTCGGGGCGTGGGCGGCCCATGTACCGGCGTTCAAGCAGTTGCTTCGGCTGGATAATGGGTCGCTCACGCTCGTTCTCGTTAGCGTCGTAGCGGGCTCGCTCGTCGCAACGCCTTTGACAGGCCATTGCATTGCGCGCTTCGGGAGCCGGCCTGTGATCCGAACGGTCGCGATAGCTTATTGCCTGGCGCTCGCGCTGCTGGCGCAGACGTCCAGCTTTGCCGCACTCATCGTCTTTGCCTGCTTGTTTGGAGCGTCCAAGGGAGGGTTCGATGTCTCCGTCAACGCTCAGGCGTTTGCCGTCGAACAACATTATGGACGTTCGAGTATGGGCTTTCTGCAGGGCTGCTGGAGCGTAGGAAGCCTGTTGGGTGCAGGAGCTGCGGGGCTGATGCTTCATCACCAGGGTACGCTGCGCTTCGATCTTTCCCTAACCGCAGGAGCTCTGGCGATCTGCAGCATCGCGGCATCACCGCTGCTTGTTGGAGAACAGACTCCGCCGCAACAAGGCGCGAAGTTTGTGTGGCCGGACGCAGCGATGCTAAAGCTCGCCGTTATCGCATTCTTCGGCCTGCTCGCTGAAGGAGCGATCGCAGATTGGGCCTCGGTCTATCTGCACTCCAATCTGGGTGCTACCTTGTCGCTCGCCGCAGCCGGCTATACAGCGTATGCGGTCTCGATGACGGCAACACGGTTCTCGGGCGACTGGCTCGCGCGGCGGTTGAGTGCGAAACGGATCCTTCAGGCAAGCGGCCTTTTGATCGCTGTGGGCATGGGCTGTACGCTCTGCGCTAACTCCTTTGCGCTGGCCGCTGTGGGCCTGATGCTTACCGGCGCCGGAATCGCCAATATCGTTCCGGTCATTCTGAGCGCGGCGGGCCGCGACACCAGAATGGGGCCGGGGCCAGCTATCTCGGCGATTTCGACGGTCGGATACTGCGGCCTGCTGACAGGGCCACCTGTGATCGGATCGCTCGCAGTGCTTGTCGGGTTGAGAGTAGCCATGGGTGTGATTGCGCTTGCCGGAATCATCGTAGCGGCTGGACCGATGTTCTTGCGGGAATCGGTATCGCAACCGGTACAGGCGAGTTCTGTGGCAGCGTGAGTGTCCAACAAAAGACGAACATCCCTTAAGGGAAGAGGTAGCAGGAGGAGTTATGAGCAAGACACACGAAACGCTTCGCATCGCCGTGGACATGGATGAGGTGATTACCGATACGCTGGGCAAACAACTGCGCCTCTACAACCAGCGCTACGGAACAAACGCGAGTCGCAGCGATCTTCACGGGAATAACCTAGTGGACATTGCGCCAACACCGCACAAGGAGTGGCTCGTTAGCATGCTGCATGAACCAGGCTTCTTTGCTGACCTGGAGCCGATACCCGGGTCGCTAGGAGGCATGGAGAGACTCTGTGCGCAGCATGATGTCTTCATTGCAAGTGCTGCCACACAGTTTCCGAACTCGTTCAACGAAAAGATCGCGTGGCTCAAGCTTTATCTCCCCCAGATTCCGTTGAACCACATCATCTTTTGCGGCGACAAGTCGATCCTCAATGTGGACTATCTCATTGACGATTCGGCCTACCACTTCAAAGGCCTGCGTGGAGTGGGGCTACTATTCGATGCTCCGCACAACCGGGATAAGAATGACCACTTTCGCGTGCATGCATGGGCAGAAGTAGAGCCCGCGATTGCGCTGCACGAGGCACGAAAGAACGGTGAAGATTACACCGTCCGCGCGGTGAGTTATGAGCCCGAAGATTTGCTTAAATTGAATTTCAAATAACTACTATGAAATATAAGTTGTGCCTTCAACATCAGAGCAACGGCGTCGACTAGAATGAGCCACGACATTGGATGGACAAGACTATCCGCCTCATTGACTCAGGTTCGCAATCCAGAGGAGCACTTGGATTATGTTCATCGGACACTATGCCGTGGGGCTTGCGTCTAAGCGATTCGCGCCGCGCGTACCGCTCACCCTGTTGCTGGCTGCGGCGCTGATCCCAGATGTCCTTGGGCCGATCTTCGGTCTCGCAGGATGGGAGCACGTACATATCGCACCAGGCAACACGCAATTCACCCCGCTCGATCTTTATGACTATCCCTGGTCCCACAGCCTGCTCATGACGATCGTCTGGGCCACGCTGCTCGCACTGATTTATCGCCTCTGGCAGTCTGATCTCATGGGGTCGCTTGTCGTTTGGCTTGGTGCTACGAGCCATTGGGTTCTGGACTGGGTCACACATCGTCCGGATCTGCCACTTTACCCCGGCGCCCAAGGGCGCTATGGGCTGGGACTTTGGAACTCAATTCCGGGCACAATGTTTCTTGAATTAGCAATGCTCGGCATAGGTGTGTGGATGTATGTCCACGTGACGAGGCCACGGGACTGGATGGGTACCTATATCTTTTCTGCCTTTATCCTGGTGCTTCTTCTTTTGTACGTGACGATCCCATTTAGCTCCCCGCCGCAAAGCGTCCGACAACTCGACTACGCTTCCATTGTTTTGAATATAATTCTCCTCGCCTGGGCATCGTGGTTTGATACGCACCGTGACATAGCACGCTGATTCCATCAAAATAATCTGTGAGATCCAAGGATGCACAGAATTCGACCCATCACGAATGCAAACGGAGTTGCTCTTATGGATGGAACAGCATCAGTGAACTTTCTTCAGGCTTTAGACCAAATCACGGAACACTGGTCCCCGCGCGTTATTGGGAGAGTCAACGACCAGTATGTGAAGGTCGCGAAGGTGCGAGGGCAGCTTGCCTGGCATAAGCACGATTCCGAAGATGAGATGTTTCTTGTGGTTTACGGTCGTCTGGTTCTTCAGTTCGAGGATAAGAAAGTTGTCCTCAATCCTGGCGATTTCTATGTGGTTCCTAAAGGCACGATGCACAATCCTGTTGCGGAAGAGGAGTGCGGAATCGTGCTTATTGAAACGGTCACGACACAGCACACGGGCGGCGTGGATACTCCGTTGACGAAATCGATCGAGGAGCAACTCGCAGGCTCTTAGTACTGTAGTTGCCGTTACAAACTGCCTGTCATTTCGACCGACCAACGGGAGCGGAGAAACCCCTGTATTTCACGGATGCTTATGTCACCGAAGAAGCCAAAGGGACACACTGTACTTCCTTGCCAGAGATACTTATCGTCAACCGCAAAGTGTGTTCTCGTGGCAGGCAACAGTGTCCCTGGAGGCATCGCACAATACAGGGGTTTCTCCACCCCCGTTGGTCGGTCGAAATGACAAGTTTTTGGAATGGGCCCATAAGTACAACTTAGCTCTGCTTTGCTCGAAAAGGCCCAAGGGATATAGAGTTCCTGATAGTATGCCGCTCCCGCCCGAGAAAGCTCAGACAGACCTTCCGCATCGAGGTACTAACCGGCAGCAACTTCTGGCTGTCATAGCGCTGCTGCTTGTCTTTGCCTTTGAACTCGTCCATGTGGCGCGTGTGTACTCGGCGAACTGGGATGAAGCGCATCACCTGTATGACGGCTATAACATCTGGACGAAGCATGATTACCGGCTGAACGCCGAGGTGCCGCCGCTGGTGAAGCTCACAGCAGCCCTTCCTTTGCTGCCTCTACACGTATCTGTTCCTCCCAATGCAGGAAAATCTCAGGCACTGGACGCCTTCCTGGATGGTCGGGCGTTTGTCTTCGGTAACGGAGGCGATCGTCTGCTGTTTCCTGCGCGCATGGCCTGCACGCTTTTTACACTGCTGCTGGCAGGACTGCTCTATGCAGCGACGCGGGAGATGTTCGGCGGCTTCGCCGCGCTCGCCGCGCTGGCGATGTTTGTCTTCGATCCGAACGTACTGGCGCATGGCACTCTGATCTCGACTGATCTTGGCAGTGCCTGCTTCCTCTTCGCTACCGTGTATGCGTTCTATCGCTATGCCAAGGTGCAGAGTCCGGGACGACTGGCCATCGTTGGCCTGGCCGCCGGGCTGGCGATGTGCGCCAAGTTCACCGGCGTCTTTGTCTTTCCTATGCTGGTCCTTTTAGCCGGAGCCGAGGCGCTGCATGCGCGGAACTCAGCCGTGCTGTGGAGACGGCTCGGAGCCTGTGCTGTCGTCCTGGCCTGCGCCTGGGGAATCATCTGGGCTTTCTATGGATTCCGCTACGCACCAGCACCGAATGGTCTGGAGCTCTCGCCGAAGCTTGAACCCTATATTGCTTCCATGCCGAGCAAGACCAATGCCGCAGAGCTTGCGGCTGTCGCGAAGTTCCATCTACTGCCGAAGGCCTACATCTGGGGGCTCGCGAATACCAAGAAGACCGAGTGGGAGTACACGAGCTATTTCTTCGGCAGGATGTATCGGCATGGCCCATGGCAGTACTTTCCTGCGGCCTTTCTGATCAAGTCCACTCTTCCACTCCTGATTTTGCTGGCGGTGCTTCCCTTCCTCTGGTTTCGGCGAGAGGATAGGCATACGCGTGAGCTGTATTTTCTGCTCATCCCCGCCGTCTTCTACTTCGTGCTGGTGACTACGTCCCACATGGATATCGGCGCCCGGCATCTGATGCCGATCTATCCCTTTCTGTACGCGCTGGCAGGGGTGGCTATCGCTCACGCCTGGCTTCGCAACCGCGCTTGGGTGATCGCGGCGGCGGCTTTGCTGGCGTGGCAGGTCGCGACATCGGTGCGGATTGCACCGGCGTATATGGCCTACGGGAATGAGGCTTGGGGCGGCCCGTCGCAAGTGCATCGCTATCTGAGCGACGCCAACGTCGACTGGGGACAGCAGCTCAAGTCGGTGAAACAGTACCTGGACGAAAACCACATCACGAACTGCTGGTTCGCGTACTTTCCGGATGGCGCGGTTGAACCTTCCGACTATGGTGTGTTCTGCAAGCGGCTGCCCACAGGAAGCTCACTCTCGTGGTTTAGATTACCGATGGATGTGCCACCTGTGATCGATGGAACGGTTCTGATCAGCGACAGCGACCTTGAGGGCGTGGAGTCTGGCGATGGGCCGCTGAACTGGTTCGAGCCCTTTCGCGAACTGAAGCCGGTGGCGACTATTCAGCACGGGGTGTACGTCTATCAGGGCCGGTTTGCGGTGCCTCTGATGTCTGCGCTGGTAGATGTGCGAAAGACTGGGGATCTTTCCAATGCTGGCCAACCCGCAGCAGCCCTGGCGATGGCGGAACAGGCTGTCGCACTGGCACCGGGCTCTGCACTTACGCAGATCAACCTCGCGGACACGCTTGCGGCGCAGAAGCAATGGAGCGAGGCGATGATGCACTATCAACTGGCAGACGAATTGGCACGAACGGTTCGGCCTGAGCTTGAGGACGAAGATCTAATTCCGAGGTGCAAGGCAGGAATAGAGCTGGCGAAGAACCAGCTTCATCAGCCTTGAAGCAGTTGGAAAAGTAGCTGCGCTCATGTGAAAACTTCGCGATAGACGACTCAAGAGTGGCCACGAGAGTAGAAGTACATTATTCTTCGCACAGCTACACCTCCAGGAGAAGCATGATGATCAGCAGTTCCGATAGCAAGAGCCAGTCCGATTTTTCCCTTCCACCGGATGATCTAAGCCGAAGTCTGGTTGTCACAAGATCAACCGACCAGAGCTTACCGCATATCGGACTAGTGGGAGACACGTACACGGTCCTGCTCTCGGGGAAGGATACGGCTGGGCGCTTCTGCCTTATCGATATGCATATTCCACCCGGCGGCGGACCGCCTCCTCACCGGCATGATTTTGAAGAGTCCTTCATTCTTCTGGAAGGAGAACTCGAGGCTACCTTTCGAGGCCAGAAGTCGGTGGTAAAGGCGGGCGAGACGGCCCACATTCCGGCCAATGCACCTCATCAGTTTCACAACACGAGCGACCAGCCGGTGCGACTGTTATGCATCTGCTCTCCTGCGGGGCAGGAAGAGTTCTTCGCGAAGGTTGGGGTCCCGGTTGCGACGCGAACGACGGCACCGCCGAAGCTGGACCCGACGGCTCAGGCGGAGTTTATCGCGAAGCTTGAAGCCCTGGCGCCAAAGTATCGGACTGAGTTGTTGCAACACGCCTAAGCCCAGGAATTGGAATCAGGAGTTCAAAATGAAAGTTCTGGTATTTGGCGCCACGGGTAAAACGGGTGGCCTGCTTGTGGGCCGCGCCCTTGCGAAGGGCCATGAGGTCACGGTGCTTGTCCGCGATGCGAGCAAGTTTACGCGGAAGGACGTACGTGTTCTCTCCGGAGACGCGACGAAGCCAGATGACGTACTGCAAGCGGTGCGAGGACAAGAGGCTGTGATCGACGCCATCGGAGGTACGACTCCCTACAAGACGACTCGACTCGAGAGTACGTCGGTGCGCAACATCATCGATGCCATGCAGGTCGAAGGTGTTCGGAGACTCATCGTGATCTCGATGATGGGCCTCGGCGAGAGCAGGGCTCAGGCGCCGTTCTGGTACAAGTATCTGCTGATGACAACCTTTCTTCATGGATCGACAGCGGACAAAGCCCTGATGGAAGGCGAAGTCAGTGCAAGCGGGCTGGACTACCTGATTGCGCGCCCGCCTATCCTCAAGGACGACCCGGCAACCGGCAGCGTGACCGTGCTGGGCAGCGGCGCAACCGGACATGCGATCACACGCGCCGATCTGGCGAACTTCCTGGTCGATCAACTAGAAGCGGATGACCACCTCGGTCGCGCAGTCACAGTGGTCAACAGCTAAACGACAATATCAATCACTCCCCAATTTCGTATCCAGCTTAACCTCTTTCATCTCGGTGATGGTCTTGATGACAATGGTGCGCGTTCCATTCCGTTTGTGGACTACGCCGGTGGCACGAACGAATTCCCCTACATATGGCACCAGTTTCTCTCGTTGGCTGACATCTGGCATCTGTTCAGTCATCGGGAGATACATCTCATCAGCCTTGGTAAGAATCATCAGCGGCACGCAAAGCGCGATGCAAATGTTTGTGGCGCGCTTTGCGTCACAAGGACCCTGCGGACTTCTACGTTACCTCTACGAACAAGAGCGGGGGGATAGTCGGCTTTTTGGTGACTATAGCTCTTGCCCCGAAAAAAGGATTAGGTTCCCGTCTGGATCGCAAACGATGAATGTGCGAGCGCCCCATGACTCTGTCTTGAGTTCCTGATGAAAGTCCACGCCTGCCGACTTAAATTCGAGGGAGAGCTGCTTTGCATCATCGAGTGTGATGGACGCTGAGAGCAGATGTTCTCTATCCCGAAGCTCAGGATTGATTGCGGGTTCGTCCAAAGATCGGAGATTCAATCTGGCTCCGTCCCTGAATACTTGTCCGTAGAATGGCGGATCACCATAGATGAAGGCAACCATGAACCCTAGCTTTTTCGTATAGAACTCACAGGAGGCTCTAACGTCGGAAACAAAGAGTTGAGGTTCGGCAGAAAGAAGAGTCGGTTTGGACAGAGGCTCAGCGCGTTTATCGTTCACGATGTGGGCTCCTTTGAGGGCTGTCACCCAATTGGAAGACATAGGGTTTGGCTCGCGATCAAACGTTTGCTAATCGCTCCAGCGAAAGTCACTTACGTCGCAGCTCCAACAAGCGGTCGATCTGTGGAGCTAAGTGCTCAAACTTCTTAATCAAAAAGAGCGCATTTGCTTCAAAATTATGCGATTCAACCTCAATCCATCCCTGCATAAGAGTGAGGGGGCCGTAGTCAACGCTCACGTTTGGCCAAGTGGAGCGCGCGGATACAAAACGGCTTCTGAAATCGTTCGCAAAGTCTCGACTGGTAATCGTGTAGCCTGCCAGCTTCCTTAGTTTCAGAGCATGAATGTTGTAGTGGGCCCGGTTCTTGCTCGCGGTCTTCTCATCCATCCATATTGAAAAGAAGATTCCAGTCTCGTTCCTTAGCTGGTCCATGCGATCGTTCGTCCACGAGGCTCTTTGAAGTTTCAACACGGGACAGCCATGGTAGAACCCCTGCTTGCAAACAAGTCCACTGCGGCCTGCTGCTCGCTCGTCAAAATGGGACTTGATCTTCGGAAATAGAGGATGAAATTGCTGCACGTGGTTGGCGTCCATTACGGCTACACCGCTCACTGACAATCCCGCTTTACCTTCGGGTTTCATAGGACACTCCAAATAGTAAGAAGTTATGAGACATCGACTGCGTACCACCTAGTTAGATTTGGCTTCCCGAAGAATCTGAAGCAGGGACATCTGCTACCTTGTCCATAATTTTGGTCGCTAACCGTAGCACTTCCTGTTCGATCACCGTCAAGGAAGAGTCCATTGCCGTAGCAAGCCAAAGTGCCCTATTTCGTGCCTCTTGTTGTGAGAGGTGTATTGAATGCTCCAAATCACAACCCTTTTCGACCGATACGCCTGTTACTTCGATACCGCTCTATTGGGAGTGAGATCCAAGAAGGAGCTTTGCGCTCTCACTCTGATAGCGACTCATCCGCAACTCCTTTCCATCGTGCAAAATTACTTTGTGGTGTCCGTGGAACCAGGGATGAATCTCCTTGACCTTAGAGATGTTCACCAGCGTTGAACGATGGATACGCACGAACTGCTTTGGATTCAACCTGGATTCCAGCCCGGACAAAGTATTTCGCAGTTCGTAGGCAAGCTTTCCAACATGCAGCTGAACGCAGTTTCTCTCCGCTTCGATCCAATCGATGTCTTTGGTGTCGACAAGGAGGATGCGTCCGCTCACGGGAACGGCAATCCTCTCCTGATATTGTTGTTGCTTCTGAACGGCGGCCAGTGCCTGCAGCAGCCTGGCGGTGTAACTGTCATCCCGAGAGCTGGCAAGACGCACCTTCGCGCGAGCAACGGCTCTCTCCACGCGGTCGCTACCGAAGGGCTTGAGAATGTAGTCCACCGCGTTGGCCTCGAAGGCCTCGATCGCGTAGTCCTTGTGGGCGGTAACGAATATGGTGACCGGCATCTTCACGCCGTTCAACTCGTCCAGGATCTCCAGTCCGGTTAGTCCGGGCATATGCATGTCGAGAAATATCAGATCGGGATGTTCCCGGCTGATAGCATCGAGCGCCGATACGCCGTCCCCGCATTCGCGAATCACGTCGATGTCTTCATCCTGCCGAAGGGCTCTCAGGATGCTGCTCCGTACCAAAGGCTCGTCGTCGACGATGATCGTTTTGATTCTCATAGTGCGAGCAGCTCCTCTTCAGAAGAGCTTACGGAGGCGCTCTTCTCGAAAGGTATCGCGATGCTGCATACCACGCCTCGCGGTGATAGCGCCTGAAGAGAAAGACTCGAAGAGCCGTTGTAGACCTGCGTGAGCCGCTGTGATGTGTTCGATAGCCCAACTCCCCACCCCGCAGCGTCCAGACGCGCCTCGTCGGGAAGCGAGCTATTGGAGTTACTGATCTCCATAACCAACCGGCCCAACTGCTGGGAGCTTTTGATCTCGATCGTATCGTCGCCCGGATTTTTCGCTATGCCATGTACGATGGCGTTCTCCACCAGGGGCTGAAGGATCAAACTCGGGATGGAGCAGTCGAGGGTTGCAGGATCAATGAGCGAGCGGACAGTCAGACGATCCCTGAACCTGATTTTCTGAATGCTCAGATAGAGATCTACCAGATGAAGCTCTCTCCGCAACGAGATTTGCTGCGAAGATTCATGTTCCAAAAAGACGCGCAGCAACGAACTCAGATCGAGCAGCATCTTCTCCGCGGATTCGGGATCTTCGTGAATCAGCGTTCCAATCGCATGCAGAGTATTGAAGAGGAAGTGCGGGTGCAACTGCATCTGCAGAACCTGTAGCTGGGCCTGCGCCAGTTGCCTCTCCAGTTGCGACTCGCGGACCTGCCTGTTGCTGTTTTCCTTGTGAAAATGCAAGGTCTGGGCTAGCCCAGTGAGTGCCCAATAGGTGACGATGCCCATCGCGACATCCTTACGGAGAAGGTACTTGAAGCTACCGAGAAGGGAGCTGAAGGTGTTTCGCAGGTGCAGAGAGCCTGGTTCAAGGAAATGCGAGATGATCGATTGCACAAACAGTGCAAGAAGAGCGAATAACACACTTGCCGGCAGATGCAGAGGAAGAGCTCGTAGGGGGTGCCGGGGATCGATGGGGTGCTTCGCTGCCAGACGCAGTACCAGGGGCGCGATGAAGAGCCACGCATACCACTGCTCCATATTCCAGCGAACATACGCAACCACCGGATGAGTGTGTCCGTACTGCGCGTCGTAGCTATACCACTGGATCGCGAACAGAAGGGCTACCACCGTCCACAGCAGAAAGAGCTGCGCGAAACGGCGGGCGGACTTTTTTATCGAAAACATCGGACGCTCCATTCGGTAGCTGCTGCCCCGCCCTCTCTTGAAATGTTAAGTCCGACTAACTGTTGTGGGAAGCTCATTCCAAGCTGTCACTACGATCCAGCAGTCACCGAATACGACTCGTCCCGATTGCTTTTGAAAAATCTTGCTTTGTTCCTACGGTGAAGAAGAACCGAGGCTCGGGAGGGCGAGATGGAGCGTTACCGGATCGGAATGGAACATAGCAAGAAACACCCGGGGCTCGGAGTTACTTGCGGGACCTACTGGAAACTCACAGCTCTCCTGATGGGGTCTTTGAACACTGGATTCCTATTTGCCCAGCAACCCTGCACGCAAGGGTTTTCGGTTGAGGGTATCATTCGCGACGCCACCGGGGCCGCAATCCCCGACGCCGAGGTGCAGACTCCTGACGGCAAATCGGCGTCGGCCGATTCGGCTGGGCGCTTTGTGCTGTCCTGTGTGCCGGAGACTGCGGCTACGATCACGGCCCAGGCTCCAGGCTTTGATCCTGGAACAGCCACTGTGATCCGGCAGTCAAACGCAGTTGCTCACGTGGACATTCAACTGCGAATTGCGCGCGTCGAGACTAATGTCGAGGTGGGTGATGATGCCACGGCGATGGATGCCGATCACGGTGCGGGGACGCGCAGCTTGAATACCCAGGATGTGCAACAGCTCTCCGATGACCCGGACGATTTTCTCCGAGAGTTACAGTCGCTCGCAGCCAGTGGTGGCGGCATGCCCGGCCTGGCTCTCGTCACTGTCGATGGCTTCCAGAACACGAGTGCCTTGCCGCCCAAAGGATCTATCGCTTCCATTCGCATCAATCCGGACATGTTTTCAGCGGAATATGAGAGGGCTCCCTATTTAGGCGGCCGCATCGAGATCTTTACGAAGCCTGGCGCGGACCCCTTTCATGGAGCGCTGTTCCTTACGGACAGCGACGGCAGCTTCAATGCGACGGATCCCTTCTCGGTAACAGCAACACCGGCGGGAAAACGGAGATACGGCTTCGAACTGAGCGGGCCGGTTGTCCGAAAGAAAATCGACTTCTCCCTTGCGCTCGAGAAGCGAGACATCGATGAGTTCAACGTCGTCAACGCGGTAACACTGAATGCGAATGGCGATCAGTAACCGCTGCAACAGACCGTGGCCGCTCCACAGCGGCTATGGATCGCTTCGTCGCGTAACGACTGGCAGATCAGCCCCAAAGATACAGCGACACTTTCCTTCTCGGCCAACGTGAACAACCTCGGCAACCAGGGCGTAGGTGGCCTTACGCTCGCTGAAGCCGGTTATTCCAGCTTGGTGAACGAGTACGATCTGCGGCTAAATAATACGCTGACACTCAGCCCCAATCAGTTACACCAAACCCGGATCGGCTATACGTGGAAACGCACCGAGCAGACGCCTCTCTCTACCGCTCCGTCACTTGGGGTAGCCGGATACTTCACAGGAGGAGGAGCGACAAGTCAGAACTTGAACGATCGGGAACGCGACCTTGAAGTGGATGATGACCTGATGGTCACCCAGGGCAAACACTCCTGGAAGATTGGCGCTCAGTCGCTCGGCAGCTTTGTGCATGACGATGACCCAAACACCTTCAACGGAGCCTATCTGTTCGGCGGAGGCAGTGCTCCCATTCTCGATGCAAATAATAATCCAACCGGCCAGACGACCACCATTAGTGGCATCGAGCAGTACCGGCGCGCCTTGTTGAATCTTCCAGGCGGCTCGCCCACGACCTATCAACTCACGACCGGTACGCAGCTGGTCCCCTTTACGCAGTGGCGCGTAGGCCTGTTCGGACAGGATGCCATCAAACTGACCCCTCGCCTTAGTGTGATCGCAGGACTTCGCTACCAGATGCAGACCGCTCCGAGTAGCTTTGCCAACTTCTCGCCGCGCGTTGGCCTGGCCTGGGCGCCGGATAAGAAATCGGCCTGGGTAGTTCATATGCGTGCAGGGGTCTTCCGTGCTCCCAACTACCAGAGCAATGCCACAGAGGTCTACCGCCTGAATGGTATCCGGCAACAGCAGACAACAGTCTATTCGCCGAACTACAACCATCCACTGACACTCATTCCTGGAGCCATTCAGGTGAGCACAGTGAATCAATTTCCGCCCTCTCTCCATCAGGTCTCATCGCTCCAAACGCACCTCGGTATCGAGCGCACGTTCCATAACGGCTTGCACATGGCGACCACCCTCTATTGGTTTTCTAACTGGGGAGAGCTGCAGACCAGGAACATTAATGCTCCTCTCGTCGGCAGCAGCATTGGAACCCCGCCCGATCCGACCGCCGCTCTGCTCGCTCCAAGACCCTATGCGCCGAACGAAAATATGGTGCAGTATCAGAACTCCGGTCATATGAACGGCAACATCTTTGTCTTCGGCGGTGACCGAAACAACGGAAAACGATTCAGCCTCTCCATCTACTACATTCATGCCAACGCGAAAACCGACGCGACGAGTGCTGTCGGCAGCCCGCAATCCAGCTACAGCAACCAAGGTGAGACCTCCCGCCCCGACTGGTTGGCGGGAAATGCGGTCTATGTTTCGGGCAGCATCCACCTGCCCCGCAAACTGGAATTTTCTTCGGTGCTTGATGCTAGAAATGGCCAGCCCTACAACATCACAACCGGTACCGATGCGAACGGGGATGGAGATTTCAACGACCGTCCTTCCTATGCATCGGCCCCAGGTCCAGGCGTGTACAGCACGCGTTTCGGATTGCTGACTACAAATACCGTGAATGGCAATGTTCCGCGCAACCTGGGAAGTACACCATCTGCGCTACATCTTGATGGAAACCTGAGCCGTGTTTTCACGTTGAATCCGAGAGACAAAGACCATCCGCGCACTCTCACCTTCAATGCGCGCAGTGCGAATCTCGTGAATCACACCAACGTCACAGCGGTGAATACGATCCTCTCGTCATCCACATTGGGACAACCCCTCACCGCAGAGACCGCCAGACGCATAGAACTCGGAGTGCGCTTCGCATTCTAGAGTGGCATCAAAATAGCTGTACCCGTGGGAGGTATTACTCCTACCCCACCACAAATCTGTCATCCTGAGCGCAGTCGAAGGACCCCGAGGGTCTTGGTCTTACCTATATAGTTCACACCTTTTCAACCAAGGCAGCCGAGGCAGGGTGTTCGAGGTGGAAAAGGTGCAAAATGTAGCGGCGAGATATAGGGTTTCGGGATCCTTCGACTGCGCTCAGGATGACAGATTTGTGGTGGGGTGAAAACAAAACGAATCGGGTACAACTACCTTGATTCTGCACTGAGCAGGCCCCCGTTGTGCTCTGTCCGATCAGAAGATGTGCTTGATTCCCTTTCCTACACCTTTGACGATTTTTCCGGTCCCTTTTACCGAACCGACGGCGACGTCTTTGCCTGCGGACACGCCACCTTTGCCGATAGAACCCGCCGCATCCACAGGATGCAGCGTAACCAGGTCTACGGCGCCCTTGCCTGTGCCTTCGGCTAAGTTGCCTGCACCCTTGGCAGCGCCCTTGCCAATGTCTCCGCTGCCGCTGCCGATATCGCCACCGGCGCTGCGGCCTTTTTTCTTAGCTTTTACGGTCTTCTGGCTTGTCGGCGCGACTTGATCGGAGTTGGACTGGCCCTGGGCGGTCACAACAACGGCGAATGCGAATAGCAGTAATACGGTGAGTCCCAATTTGGTTTTCACGGTTACTCTCCGCTCTCTTCCCTGCTTAATATGATGCCCTCAATCGGGATCAAATAAAACAAGAATCTCAGGCCAATGCATCTTTCAGATATCTATTCACTTTGCGGCAGATGCGGTTTGCTGCTGGACGGCCCGTGGCTGACCCATGACGATATCGGCAGCTTTCTCGAGAGTGATCGTTGAAGGCTCGGGCTCAAACCTTGAGCGTTCGTCGTCTTGCTGGAGAGAGATGTTCTTGAAAAGAAGAGCGTTGCCTTCGAGCTGAACATGAAACTCTGTCAATTGCCAGAGCGAGGGGCCAACCTCCTCCTGCTTCAAGGAAAAGGCGCTGCCCTCCTTGAGCCTGCCGAGGATGCCTCCGCCAAAAGTGACCTCGCGCATGAGATGGCCGCGCATGCTGCGGACACGGTGTTGTTGATTGTCCGCGACGAGGTCGCCGGCCATGCTGCTGAAGACGCGAGCCTCGCGTGTAGGCGGATGGAAGTTAGGATCAGGCTCGAAGTGCAAAGTGGTGGTGGCTGCGTTTGAGCTTGTCTCTGTCCAGAGAAAGGCCTTGGGCAGAAGCTGAAGAAGATCGTCGATCTGCTGATTGTCGTGGTTGGTCTCGGAGACCTGTTTCTTCTGGGCGTGGGGATCGCGCAGAAACTGCTGAATCTGATCGCGCTGTTGGGATTCTGAAAGCTCCTGGCCGTTCTTTTCCAGGATGCGCTGGGCGTCTCCTTGTGGTGAATTGGCTACCCACTGGAGAACGTGCTCTTTCGGCTTGTGGATCTCTTCGAGGAAGATCCATTTGGAATGGTCGTTCAGGTCTGCCTGATGTTCGGCGTTGACGACCTGCTGAATGACCTGCTGCGGGTTTTGAGCATGCGCAACGGTAAACGAGAGCGCGAGTGCTCCTATCCAAAAGTAGCTTGTTTTTTTCTGAGCCATATCATCTGCCTATGCCTACAAAAACTTACTTTTTTTGATGCAGTAGATTCATGGACGTTTCGGCAAAATGTTAGCCGCCATCACCAGCAGGCATGCCGAAAAGTAACCTTTCACCCCCAATCAGCAGAGGATGAAACGCCGCTTTTATTTTCACTCAGATTCAGGCCGCCCGGCTTATAAAAGTGAACGGACCCTCCGGACACGGCCAGCACAGAGTGCCAACTGTAGCCCTACGGTCCGTTCGCAGCGTCACAGGCAGTGCGGCTAGACTTCAGCCGCCGCGTAGGCTCCCTCGAAAAATTTCTGAACGGCTTCTGGATAGGCCGGCGATTCCACCAGCCGCTGCGAAAACATGATGACGGTTACGTCGCTTTGTTGATCCCAATAGGCAACGGTGCCGTAGCCACCATCCCAACCGAAACCACGCGGCTGGCCGGGTTCGTGTTTCTTGATGATCGAGCCGCCATAGCCCCAGCCACGCAGCTCCCAGAAGCCAGGAATGAACGCCGAGCGCTCTTTGACGTCTGCCGGAATCTGATCGGTCATCATGGCCTCAACCGACTTCTCCGACAGCACCTGCCGATCGCCGACCTTGCCCTTGTTCAGCATCATCTGTGCGAAGGCGTGGTAGTCGTCAACCGTCGATACCAGGCCTCCGTGGGCGCCGAAAAAGCCATGCGGCTGAGCAAAGAAACTCTTCTCGCCGGATGGGTCCCAGACATCCAGTTGACCTGTCTGCTGGTTCTTCTGGTAGGCGGTCGGCAGGCGGTCGAGTTTGTTGGCGGGCACCACGAAGCTGGTGTCTTTCATCCCGACCGGTTCGAGGATCAGCTCTTCAAAAACCATGTCGAGCATCTTACCCGTGACACGCTCGATCAACGCGCCGAGAAGTGTGATGGAGGTGTCGTAACGCCAGACTTCGCCGGGCTGATTCATCAAAGGAAACGCTGCCAGCTTTGCGATCCACTCGTCGGCACTCCGCTGCGTGGGCATCTTGAAGGGAGTAAACACGCCGGACTGCATCAGCGCTGTCTGGATGGGGTAGTTGCCCTGTGCCATGATCGCGCCCATCCCCATGCGCATGGTCAAGAGGTCGCTGACCAGGATAGGACGCTGGGCCGGAACTGTGTCGTCGAGGGGGCCGTCCAGACGCTTGAGCACACGCCGATTCGCCAGCTCGGGGATGTGCCGATCGATCGGCTCATCGAGCGAGAGCTTGCCCTGCTCCATCAACTTCAACGTCACGGCGGCCGTGATGGGTTTGGTGATCGAGGCGATGCGGAAAAGGGTGTCGCGCCGCATCGGCGTTCCACCGCCAAACTCATGCGTGCCGATGGCGTCGACATGCGTCTCGCCGCTCTTGGATACCAGAGTCACCATGCCCGGCCGCTCGCCTGCGGTTACGTAACCTGCCATCTTCTGATGCAGGCTCAACAGCTTGTCCTTCGAAAATTGACTGCCCTTCATGGCCAAAACCTCTGCGAAAGATTTGTTTCTACATAATGCCGTAACTGCTCCAGCCGCGGTCCAGGCAAGTACCGTACGCCTGGTCGGTCGTGCTTGGGGGAACTCAGATTGTCCTTGCATACTTGACCTCGCAAACTGATACTGAACTACAACTGGTTGCATACTGCAACAACTGATACGTTTTTGCAACCAGTTTTTTGAGGGGGGTTGAAATGGCATCTGCCGCCCATCGTTCTGGATGTCCGATCAACCTGGCGATGGAAGTATTCGGCGACAAGTGGAGTCTCATCCTCCTGCGCGACATGATGTTCGGCAATCGCCGCCACTTTCGCGAACTGCTTACCCTTTCTGAGGAAGGCATCTCGTCCAACATTCTCTCTGACCGGCTCAAGCGTTTAAGGAACGACGGCATGATCTCCAAGGTCGATGATCCGAGCCACAAACAGAAGGTGCTCTACAGCCTGACCGAGAAGTCTATCGCGTTGGTGCCGGTGTTCGCGCAGCTCGGCGCGTGGGGACGCCGTTTTATGCCCGCCAGTCCGGAACTCTCGATCCGAGCCCAGCTCTTGGAGGAAGGCGGCCCTGCGATGTGGGAGGCCTTTATGGACGAGTTGCGAGTGACACACCTTGGCATGCCTGCACGCACGAAGGGATCGAGTGTTGCTGAACAGTTGCAAAGGGCTTACGAGAAGATGGTGGCGCGTGGAAAGGGCTAGACCTCGACCAGATCTTTCGTCAGGTCAAAGGATTTTCGTTCGATTCCGGGCAGGTGCAAGGCTAGCGTAATCGCCCGCAGCGCCATAAAGGCCAGCATGGCGCACCACAAGCCATGATTGCCATAGCGCGACCTGAGAACGACGGCCAGGACTAAGAATCCAACGAGGGAGATCAGCATACTGTCGCGTAGCTCACTGGCGCGCGTGGCGCCGATGAAGACGCCATCGAGCAGGAAGCTCCACACGGCCACCAGAGGTAAGACGATCAGCCACGGCAGAAACTGCCCAGCAAGCGAGCGAATCGCTTCCTGGTTCGTAAAGATGGCGATGATCTGATGACCGAAGATGAGATACAGGAGCGAGATCACCGCAGAAACCGTGAACGCTGAAACGGAGCTGGCCTTGAGCACAGCGCGGAAGTCCTCCACACGTCGTGCGCCGATCGCCTCGCCGACAAGCGCCTCCGTGGCGTTCGCAAAGCCGTCGAGTCCGTAGCCGGCGATCCAGAGAAAGTTGATGAGCACTGCGTTCGCTGCGAGGATCGCATCTCCAGCGCGGGCTCCCGTGCGAGTGAACCAGGCATACGCCGCGACCAGGCTCAACGTGCGCAGGAGAATATCGCGATTGAGGGAGAAGAGCCGGCGCAGACTGCCGCCGTCGACCAACTCGCTCCAGCGCACATGGCTGACGCGAGCCCCTTTGGCCAGCATGAGGGCAACGCCAAGGAGGCATCCTATCCATTCGGCGATCATCGTCGCCGTGGCGATACCGGCGACACCCCAGTGCCAATGCAGGACCAGAGTGAGAGCCACCGCCACGTTGACTACGTTAATCACGACCTGCAGGAGCAACGCAGTCCGGGCATACTGCCGGCCCAGAAGATAGCCAAGGATGGCGTAGTTCGCCAACGCTGCCGGGGCCGACCAGATTCGAATACTGCAATAGATCAACGCGTTCTGGTGTGTCTCCGCTGTGGCACCCAACAGCGTTAGCACGCCGGAGATGAGCGGCTTCTGGATAAGGAGGATCACAGCCCCAATCAGAAGCGCGGTAAGCAGCGCGCGGCCGAAGTGGTGCATGAGCTGGTCCTGGTCTCCAGCACCGTGCGACTGCGCCACCAGACCGGTCGTGGTCATGCGCAGGAAACCGAAGGTCCAGTAGATGGAGTTGAAGAGAATGCCGCCCACAGCAACGCCGCCCAGCACTGCCGGGCTAGGCAGATGGCCAGAGAGGATCGTATCCACTGTGGAGAGCAGAGGTTCTGTGAGGTTCGAAAGAATGAGCGGGATGGCGAGGAGAAAGACTCGCCGATACCAATAGGACATTTTCATCATTCTACGGTGCTGGAGTTTTACATCGATTCGGGCAAGATGAGATCTGGACCACCCGCCCGTTTCTTGTACCTTAGGCGCTCAGATCTCGTCGAAGCGCAGCGAGTTGCTGGATGAGCTGATCGACGTGGACCTCTTCCGTTCGCCACGAAGAGACGCTAATGCGAAAGGCGGGCCGTCCCTGCCACACGGTCGGGCCGAACCAGACTTTGCCGGAGGCCTGTGCTGCTTGTCGAATCGCCACGGTCTCTGCATCTGTTGTGGCGCGCACGAGTACCTGATTGAGCAGCACGCGATTGAGCACCTCGTATCCCGCTGCGCGCAGGCCATCGGCGATGCGCCTTGCCAGCGCGCAATGGCGATCAACTAGTTCAGCGACCCCACTGCGACCAAGTGAACGCAGCGCGGCCCAGATCGGTATGCCCCGCGCACGGCGCGAGAACTCGAGATTCAGGTTCTTTTGCGCATCGTGCGCCGCAGAAGAGTAGACTGCATCGCTGTTCATCGCCGCGGACAACGCACCGGCATCACGGCAGATTGCCATCGCTCCATCGTAGGGAGTGTTCAACCACTTATGGCCATCGGTCGTCCAACTATCTGCACCATCGATACCTTCAGTAAGGACAGCCTTTGATGAGGCGCGAGCCCACAGCCCGAATGCTCCGTCGATATGAACCCAGGCCCCTGCCGCTTTAGCCTTCGGGATCAATTCGGCAAACGGATCGAACTCGCCTGTATTTACCTCTCCTGCCTGAAGACAAAGAATCGTTCGGTCGTCGAGTGGAGGCAACCGGTCTGGATCAACCCGGGCATGGATATCGGTCGGGGCGAAGAGAACTCGTTTCATCCCGAAGCCGAGAACGCGCAGTGCTTTCTTCACGGTGATATGCGCAGTCTCGGAGATGACGACCCGCACTTCCGGCGCACCCGCTAAGCCGTCGCCGTCGAAGTCCCAACCCTGCCGCGCCAGCAGTGCGCGCCGTGCGGCGGCAATGCAAACAAGCGTGCAGGCGGTGGCGCTGGTGCCAAAACCGATAGCGCTCTCGCGAGGGAGATCGAGTGCCTCAAGCACCCATCCAGACGCAATCCGTTCGAGCGTAGCTGCAATCGGTGAGTTGTCGAAAGAAGAAGCGCACTGATCCCATGCCAGCATCAACCGCTCGGCTGCTGCCGCTGCTGGGAGGGATGCGCCAATGACGAAACCGAAGTAGCGCGGACCGTTGGACGCAACCGTTGCCGGCGATCCTATCTCATCCAGAAGGCGTAAGACATCCGAATCCGTGAACCCTCGCTCCGGTAATGGCTCTGCAAAAGAGGCCAGGTCAGCAAGTGCGCCGGAGTCAGGAAATACCCGGCGGCTTCCTATCGCAGCGATGTAGGATTGGGCGCGCTTATCCGCTTCCGCTAAAAGTGCCAGTTCGTCCATTTTTGTCCTCAGAGGTTTGCAAGATCACGACCGAGCTTTTTCAACTCGCTATCGACCCGCTTGTAATAGGTGAATTTTCCAATCCGGGTTGCACGAACAAAACCGGCGTCGGCCAGGATTCTCATGTGCCTGGTTGTGGTTGCCGGAGCGATGCCCAGCTTATCGGTGATGAAGGTACAGCAAACGCCGACCTTCTCCACATCCCCGTGATATTGCGCTGGGAAATGCGCCTTCGGCTGCTTGAGCCACCGCATAACCGCAAGACGACTTGCGTTGGCCAGCGCGCTGATGCGAGTTGCGTCATCCATAACAATTCGTATTTTAGCTAAATAACGAATCGTTTGGTAAAGTTTCGCGCTGAACGCCCTTCCGCAAGCTCAAGACAGGCTCCTCGCTTTTGAGATGTGAGTCGTTACGGCAGCACGGTCTCGCATGGGAGCAACAACTTTTGTTTCAGCCCAGATCTGGGCCACCCACCCGCCGGAGTCATGACTCTATTTTCTCGTTAGCTGTCTAAGTCTCCATGCGCGAATAGAGCTCAAATAGGCTAAGGACATCGAGAATAATTCGACGGTGATGAAGGATGTGGCAATTGCATCATACTTCATCAAAATGGATGGTCCTAACTGAAAACACCTATGCACAAATTGAAATACGAGTGCTGCGGAAGGGGGCAAGAACACTAAAGTCACGCATAGTGAAGCGATCGATAGCGGAATTGCCTTCGAATGGAGAACTTCACGCAGTTTCTTCAGGGGAGCAGCTCGATCCTCAGGATGAGTAGACGGAGGAATCTTAGGGGCATCATCAATAGCCTTGGAGATTTCTCCATACCATAGGCTATAGATGACTCCAACCACAGTGAGCAGTAAGGTTGCGGCTGAGAGTAAATCACTCATGTAAGTTCAGCCTCGTGTTTAGGCGCTCATACGAAGTTGGAGAAATTTCATATGTAGATACGCTGCCACGCTTTTTTGCAATTGGCTGGAGTGCTCCGTCTATTGAAGCCAACAAGCGGTTCAACTCTTCAACCACGTTTACGCTGTTCACTATTACTTCATGAGGTCCGTCTGCTTCCTCTTGATGTGCAGTTTGGATGATTTGCCGCATCGATGAATCGATGGCTTCGCGTAGAAGATACTGATACTTGGACATAACAGCCCGAATTAGCGCCCGGCTTTCAGTAGTAGAGGTTTGGAACAAACGACAAACGTCCTGCTCGTCAGGGATACGATTGCCCATTGCTTTTGTAATCAAAAGGAATAGACGATATTCGTTGATATCTGATCCTCGTGTAAAGACTTTTTGTCCGCGGAACATGGACACATATTCCTGTATTGCTGCAGATGCAAAAAGAGCTAGCTTGTCAGCTAGCTCTTCGACTGTGCAGGTTAGAATTTTGGCAAGTTCAAGACTTTCAGTTGCGTCAATATCGAGTTCTGCATTTACCTGCATTGCTCACCTCTTAATCGCTGATCGCAAGGATTATACGGCTCTTGAACGTTTTTGCATGGTCAGATCTTGATGGATGGCCCAATCTCCTGGTGTCACGATAGAAGTTGGGTGCTCCATCCTTCGACAAACTCAAGAGAGGCTCCTCACTTCGGAGATGTGAGCGCTTGCGGCTGCATGCTCTCGCGTGAGCCACCTATCCTCTACCGAACAAACCTTGGCGTTTTTAGCGCCGCTCAGCAATCAATTTCTATTCTTTCAGAAAAGGTCAACAGCCGGCGGAAATGTCAGCAACAAGCTCAGGCCCAGCAGGACGAAAGCAACGGCAATAACACGCTCCGCCGCAATGGTCTTCTTGCCCCACTGCCACTCCAGGATTCCCCAGGTGAAGAGCCAGATCAGGATGGCTGTCGTGGTTACACCGGAGAGAGGACCCGTCGGCTTATAGAAAACAAGGCTGCTCTTCACTGCAGCGGACTTGTCCCCGGCGAACGCCAGTACCGCCAGAGCAAAGGAGCCAGTGCCAGCTGCAAGAATGGCGGCTGCGCCGGAGCCATTGGGAAGGATGGAAGTCCTGGGCAAGACAGCAGTCTCTGACGTATTCATTTCTCTTCTCCGTGGCTCAGCTGGAAGGTATGCCCGCCCTGAACCGGCGCGTACTTGTTGATCATCGCGCCGAAGAAGCCGGCGATACCGGCTGCAACAAACGAAATGAGTGTGAAGGAAAGCACCGCAGCACGAAGTTGTCGATGGTGCATCAGGTCGCGACCATACTTGATCACGACGAACGCAGCCATCGTGATCGAGATGGGAGCGAGCCAGGCCACATGCTCCTTCCACTCCATCCCCAGCGAATGCCAACCGATAGTGGTGGGGCTCGACATAAGCAGACGTTGCGGAAACATCGAAAGATCGGCCGTTCCTGGTGGGGCTGCCGCGCGATACCAGGGGTAGATAACATAGGCTCCGGTCAGTACCGCAGCCCATGCAAGTACCACCATGACGAGCATGTACCCCTTGAGAAAGCGCTCTTGACCCAGTGTAGGTTCAGCGGGAGCAGAGGAGGTAGTGAAGCGATAAAGCTCTACGAGCGCACCGGAGCATGCCAACAGATAGAGCGCACCGAACCCCATGCCGTGGATCAGTGTCCAAAAACTCCGCATCGTGATTTCCATTGGTTCTCCTTATGAGTGTGTGAACGCATCTCATCCGTTCTAACGGGCTTGCGCAGACACCATAGCGTCACCGGCGGTTTTCTTGCCTGCATCTTTATCTTTCCCCCAGGTTTTGTAGAGTCCGAGATAGCCATAGTTCTCTGTCTGTCCTGCAACGGAGTGGCCATAGGCGAAGAGCAATTGGAGTCCGGGAGATTTGAAGTGGTAGTAGCCGCCTGCGTCAATCATGGTCGAGGATTGCGTCTGAGCCGCCGCAAATCCTTCTCGCGCATGAGAAAAGACCTCAGCGGATAGTTCGAGCTTTTCGTTGATTTCGCGTTTAACCAGATACCCACCGTAAAGATAGTTGCGATATTGAGTTTGTGGGACGACAGTGTAGCCCAGCCCGCCGCAGAGACTCCAGGGCCCGAATTCTTTCTCTACCCAGATAGGCAGTTTGTACCATACCTTGCCGACGCCAAGACCTTTGGAATAACTCCCCGTCGGAATCTCGAACATGGTGAACGATCCAACCTGCGGACGGTGTTTCGTTTGTTTGATAAACCCATACTTCACACCCAGTTCCATATCCGTCAGCCCAAAGGCGCTGGAGCCCGTTCCCCCCGGAAGGTAGACAGGGTTATTGGACGGCATGACCGCGCCGAAGGGGAGAATGGCATGAAGCTGAATGTTGGGAATTGCACCCCAGTTGAACTCAAATGCCGGTCCTGTCGGATCGATCTCTGCCGGAGTGCCATCCACGGTCCCGAAGATATAAGCCTCGTAGTGCCCGAGATCCACCGGTGTCGGGTCATCGGTCTGGAACGGAGGCCCGGCCTGCGCCCACAGTCTTGATGCCGCCGATATAAGGACGAGCAGCATCGCTAGCTTCGGGCAATAGCGGCTAAAGCTCATCGAAGCTCCTGCTTTCCAGCGAAGTTCATGATGCCTCTAGGAAGCGAATGACTGACTCAAACAGCATATATCGAAATTCGATAATATGAAATTCAACGTCACCCCGTGAAGGTATATTTACGTTGTGTTGAAACAACAGCGGGAACTCTTCTTCGGACTCATTCGGATTCATGTGCTGGTGCATGCGTCCCATGAGCCAATCTTTGGATTGGCCATGATGGACGAGTTGAAGCATCATGGGTATCGCATTGGTCCTGGGACCCTCTACCCACTCCTGCATGGCCTGGAGCGGAGCGGCTTGTTGAAGTCTGCACTCAGGAATGTTGGAGGACGCCAGCGACGGGTTTACAAGATCACCGCCATTGGCAGGAAAGCCTTAGACAAAGCCAGAGAAAAAGTAGACGAGCTTCATCACGAACTTCATGAAGAACATCCGCGAAAGATATCGCACCCTGACGACAACTCCGCAATCCGTTAAATCGGGTTTAGAATCGGGAGCCATGGATATTCTTCGTCGATTGCCTTTCGTTTCGTTGATTGCCTGCGCCATAGTCTCCGGCTTGCTGACACCTCCACTGCGCGCGGCTCTACCAGACGAGCAGGCGGTGCTGGCTCCTGTGCAAGCGCTGTTCGACGGCATGACGAAGCGCGATGCGGCGGCGATCAAAGCACCTTTGCTTCCCGGTGGCACGATGGTGCTGATGCGAGATGGCAAACCGACTCAGATGACCTTCGAAGCCTTTGCTGACCGAGTCGGCAAACCGGGAACGTCGCACATCGAAGAGAGAATTCACGATCCCCTGGTGCGGATCGATAACGACCTGGCGATGGTGTGGGCCCCCTTCGAGTTTCTGGTGGATGGCAAGGTCGACCACTGTGGGACCGATCTGTTCAACCTCGTTCGCCAGGACGGGAAATGGCTGATCGCAAGCGTGGCGGATACGGGGCGGAAGGTTTGCCCGGCGAGTTAGTGCTGTGACCGGATTCCAAGCGCTCTGATACGCTAGTCCGCATGCGTCCTAATCTGCTTGCTATATCCGCTTTCCTTCTAGCTGCAGTGCCTCCATTCGCCTCTGCCCAGGCGCCCTCCCCCGTGGCCACGCGCCTTGCCGCGCAGAATGCCCTCTTTGACGACTCCTGGCAGGCCAGCCTTAAGATGAGTCCCACCCTGGCGACGGCCGTCGGCGACTACCGCTACAATGACCAGCTCGGCGACTACTCTCTCGCCGCCTCCGCCGCCCACCACCAGCGCGACCTCACCGACTTGGCCAGCATCAAGGCCATCGATCCTGCCGGCTTCCCCGAGCAGGACCTGATCTCGCACGACCTCTTCCTCCGCCAGCTTCAGGAGCGCGTAGACGACTACGACCTTAAAGATTTCGAGATGCCTCTCAGCGCATCGGGCGGCGGCGGTGGCATCCATGCCAACCTCGCCGATCTGCCGCTTTCGATGCCCTTCGACTCCGTGAAGCACTACGAGGACTACATCTCCCGCCTCCACCAGATCCCTAAGGCCTTCCTCCAGACCGAGGACGTCCTCAGAGCCGGCGTGAACGATCACCTCGTCCCTGTCCGCTTCATCGCCGAAAAGATTCCGAGCCAGGCCGAAGGAGTGATCACCGCCGACCCCTTCCTCCTCCCTCTGAAAAAATTCCCCGCCAGCTTCTCAGAGGCCGATAAGAAGCGTCTCACGGATGAGATCACCACCACCGTCAACAAGGAAGTCTTTCCCGCCTATAAGCAGTTCGCCGCCTTTGTCACTACGGACTACATCCCCCACTGCCGCACCACGCTCTCTATCAACTCTCTCGGAGGAGGCAAACGCCGCTACCAGGCCTCCCTCCTCCGCTTCACCACCACAGACCTCACTGCCGCACAGATCCACGCGATCGGCCTGAAGGAAGTCGACCGCATTACGGCAGAGATGGACGCACTCGCCAAGGCCAACGGCTACAAAGATCTGGCTAGCTTCCGCGATCACGTCGAAAACGATCCCAAATACCAGCCAACCTCCGCTGACGCTATCGTCGAAGACTTCCGCAAGTACATCGCGCAGATGCAGCCGCATCTGCCTGAGCTCTTCAACCTACTGCCCAAGACTGCTGTCACGGTCGAGCCGATCCCACCCTTCCAGGCCGCCGCAGCCACCCACTACCAGGGAGGAACTCCCGACGGCAAACGTCCCGGCCGCGTCTCCGTCGCCGTCTCCGACCCCACCCATCGCAGCTACATCAATGACGAGGCCGTCGCCTATCATGAGGGCGTCCCTGGTCACCACCTTCAGATCAGCATCCAGCAGTCCCTCACCGGCTTGCCGGAGTTCCGCAAGCACGGCGGAAACTCCGCGTACACCGAAGGCTGGGGCCTCTACGCCGAAGAGCTAGGCAAGGAGATCGGCTTCTACCAGGATCCCGGCTCCGACTACGGCCGTCTCCGTTCGGAGCTGTTCCGGGCGGTGCGTCTGGTGGTAGACACCGGCATTCACGACATGGGTTGGAGCCGCGATCAGGTCGTGGAGTACATGCGCAACTCCCACGCTGTCGACGAACCCACGATCCAGGCCGAGACCGACCGCTATATCTCCGGCCCTGGACAGGCCTGCAGCTACAAGCTCGGCCAGCTCAAGATCCGCGAACTGCGCGAGCGCGCAAAGCAACAGCTAGGCACCAAGTTCGACCTCAAGACCTTCCATGACGAGATCCTCTCCGGCGGTGCCCTGCCGCTCGACGTTCTCGACGCCCGCGTCAACCGCTGGATCAAAGCCCAGCTTCCCGCCGTCGCCAGCAACTAGCATCAGTCCTAGACCTCATGTCTCGCGCCGGCTTATGGGAGTATTGCTTCCCATAAGCCGACTTTCGAGGACGAATGCGATGTAGAGCAAATCGCGCTCGTGAATGGACCTGCCCGTTCGTCATCGGGATCGCCTTCGCCATAGCCTCCGACGTTTGATTATTGCGGGGATAGGAATTTGCTATGCGTCATCGCGATCCGCGCCGGGCCGCATAAAATCCAGCCATGGCCGCACATTTTTTCCGTGTCCCCGGTTCTGGTGCTCCATTCATTCTTGTGTCCCTATGAGGAATTCGATGGCTCCAGCTTCCAATGCAACCTTCGTGGAGACTTCGCAAAGCACCGCCGCCTCTCCTTGTCCTGCGTCTTGGCCCGCTCCGAAAGAATACGACGGAAGCGATGGAGATCCCAATGCCCCGTATAACCCTCCGGGTGCGCGCAACACCGACTCTTGCCTGCCACTGAAACCCACGGGCGAAGTGGTGCATGACTACACGGCAAAGGAGCCTGCTCCGGGAGATCTTGCATTTCGATGGATCCATGGATCGGTGTGCGCGGCAAAGAACACTGATCCTCGAATTCAGGTGGTGGCCTATAACGAGGATACGTACGTCCTGCGCGAGAATCCGTGTGTGAATTGGGAGGCGCCGTTTACTTATCTGCTCTTCGGCAATCATGGAGCGCTGCTGATCGACACTGGGGCCACACCTGAGGCTGACCACTATCCGTTGCGCGTCACCGTGGACAAGATCGTAGCTCGCTGGTGCGGGGTGCGAAGGAAGAAGAGCGTGCCGCTTACGATCATCCTGACTTCTGGTGAAGACGTTGCCCAGAATCAGGGAATCGGGCAGTTTGCCGATCGTGCCCAGACCAGCCTCACCCCGCTCGAGCTCGGCGCGCGCATGGAGTTTCACGGACTAAGTGGCTCCTGGAAGCAAGGAATACAGCGTATCGATCTCGGAGGGCGCGTCGTAGAGGTGATCCCCACACCGGGAACGCACAAGGATGGGCTGAGTTTCTACGACTCGTATACCTGCCTTCTCTTCACGGGCGACTTACTCTATGCAGGCCGGGTGCAGATTGCCAATGACCGGGACTATGTTGCCTCGCTCGAACGCCTACAAAAATGGAAGCAGAACCATCGAATGAAGTGGGTATTGGGCGGCCACGTCGAGATGATGTTTATTCCCGGCAGAGCGTATCCACGATTTTCAACCAACAGACCCTTCGAGCATGTGCTGCAACTGGAGCCGGAGGCCATCGATGAAGCTGTGGAACATGCGCGAGGAGTGGTAGGCAAACCGGCCGTGGTGTTTCGCACTGATTTCATCCTCCTCAACCGCGTGAGCCCGGACGAGAAGGTTTACCAGAGTGCTCCTGATCTGCCGCGGGTCCCGGTTCCGTACTGGAGAAGTTTGCAGTAAGAAAGAGGACATGTGCCCTTGGACTTCAAATCCTTGAATCGCAGAACATTTCTTTCCCTTCCAGTCGTGTCTGTGGTGCTTCCCGCCGTTGCCGCTGCAACAGCCCCCGAGGCAAAGGCGATGGGTGCGCCTCCCCTGCCCGCCGTCGGTAGTGGACCAATCGACTTCAAGACCAACGCGCCTGCGCCGGGAAGCTTCCCGGAGAGGTGGATCTGCGGGTCGTCATCCTGCATGGACAATCACGATCCCCCTATCCAAGTGAATTGGTACAACGAACACACCGTGTTCATGCGGCAGAATAAGGCCTACAGCTTCGAGGCTCCATTCCTGCACCTCTACTTTGGAAATGAGCGGATCCTGCTGATCGACCAGGGATACACTCAGCTGGAAACCGATTGGCCATTGCGCGATGTTGTGGATAGATGCATCGCCGAGTGGTGCGTAAAGCATGGGCGCCACGTCGAGGAAATGGAACTGCTCGCTTCCTTTACTCACCTGCATGATGACCACTACGTGGGAATCAACCAATTCTATGACCGGCCAAATACACGGTACATGGGCCAGACGCATGAAGAGATGATCGGGTTCTGGGGCATGACCAACTATCCCGAAGAGCGAGTCACCCTGGATCTTGGCGGACGCGACATCCTGATATGGGGAAATCCCGGTCATGTATTCTCCGAGTTTGCATACTATGACTCCTACACACACATCCTCCATACAGGAGATATGTTCTATCGCGGCAGATGCTATATCAGTTTCTGGGATAAGTGGTTCGCAAGCATGAAACGCCTGATGGCATTTCTGGACGATCACCCGGTCACGTACGTGGTCGGGTGTCATGTGGAGATCAGCCGCACGGGCCACGACTATCCCTATGGCATTACCTATCAGCCCGACGAAGCGCCGATGCACATGAGTGTGGAAGTGTTGAAGCACGCCTATGAAGTAGCGAAGGCGATCACCAAGCCCGGAATTTATTTCACTGGCTCCGTGTTCCTGTGCAATGAGACGCGGGATTCAACGACGATTGACAGAATCGCCTATGAGTATGAGTAAGGCATATCAGCAACGTCGACGCCCTGGCGCATGGACCATATCTCGAGGTCCCCTCTGCCAACCACTAAGGGGACTCCAGACCTCGCCTCTGAGACCCGGTATCGCATAAACCTATCGCACCACAGATAGGTCCTCGAAAACGCTCATCTCGTCAGTAATTCATTGGGAATGAGAAGCCGACCTATCATTCCGTATATTATCGTGGCCAATCAAACATGCTTCCGTTACTTCTTTCGACGGTTAACTGGTATGAATCCTCTACCGATGCGACAAAAGATCAACTCTGAGGAGATTTGACGATGTCTATTTCCAACGCTCGGCGTCTCGCGACCTGCGTTGCTCTATTCGTGATCTTTACGCAGGCCGCCTCCGCCTCTGACATTTTGATCGGCGATGCGAAATCACAGCCGGAAAGTTTGGCTGTGGCGCCGGGCGGTGTGCTGTTCGTTGGCAGCGCCAGTTCGCCATTTGTCTATAGGGTGCGTTCGGGTTCCTCCGCTGCTGAGAAATTTATCGACGCTAGTGCCGAAGGCCCCGGAACGTTTTTCTTCGGCATGCTGGCGGATGCGGCCAGTAATACATTGTGGACATGCCAACTGACCCCGGTGTCGGACACCACTCCGGTGCGGCGACACACCGCCTTGAGAGGCTTTGATCTTTCTACCAGCGCGCCGAAGGTTCGCTGGAACCTGCCCGGGGACGACAGTACGTGCAACGATTTTTCGATCGGACCGGATAAGGCGCTCTACATAACCGACACCGCCAACGGCAAGATCTACAGACTGCCAGTTGGGGCCTCCACCGCGGAACTTTACCTCGAGCATCGGACGCTTATGGGCGTTGATGGCATCACCTTCCTGGATGGGACGCTCTATGTGAACAACGTAGTCTTCAACAAGCTCTACCGCATTCCGGTGGATGCCGACGGCAAGCCAGGGAAACCTGTCGACATCTGGATGGACCAGCCGGTAAAGGGGCCGGATGGCATGCGGGCAGCGAATGGCAAGCTCATCGTCGCCGAAAATGGCAGCGGCACAATCGCAGCGATCACCGTCAACGGAGAGAAGGCGAGCGTCACTGTGCTCAAGGAAGGGCTCAAGTCACCCACCGGAGTCGAACCTGCGGGCGATACCCTTTGGATCTCCGAGCGCGGTGCCGGCAAGATCTTGTCTATCCCCATGCCCAAATAATTCGAAAGTGGCTTCCCTGTTAGAGATCAGCCCCAGGTGAACTCTATGGGGGTCTGAACGTCAGGGTGAAGGCTCTTGTGCACCGGGCAGGTGTGGGCGGCTCGCTCAAGCTTTCTCTGGTTGTCGGGGCTGAGCGAGTGCGGCACATGTATCTTGACGCTCAGGCTCGCAATCATTCTCGGCGGTGTGGCCGTCATCTCCTTTTCGACAGTTGCCGTAGTCCCGGCGATATCGATGTCCAGCGTTCGAGCCATGATTCCCATAACCGTTAGCATGCAGGTGCCAAGCGCGGTTGCGACCAGGTCTGTGGGCGAGAAGCTCTCGCCGCGCCCTTGATTGTCCTTGGGGGCGTCCGTGTTGAGCTCGGTTCCAGAAGGGCCGTGGACTGCTTTGCAGTGCAGGTCTCTCTGGTATTCGAATTGAATGGCGACCATTATGGAACTCCTTTGAATTTATTGCTGAAACGAACGTGCAGGCGTTGCTCCATATTTACTGCGATAACTTTCGCCGGCAGCAGCGTCCTTGCATACCAATGAAACGAATAGCTCCGACCGCAGCTTCCAGCCGCGCGCCGTTCTGCGCCACATCGCCAGGTAGGTTCCGCTGAAGAGGACCGGGCCGCCGGAGACACGTCCTGCCCAATGTCCGTGCTCGGCAGCGAGTGGAACCGAATCTGAGATCTCAACCGAATCGACAATGCGTTCAAATCGAATCGATTGCGGATCCTCAAAGTCCTTCGCGAACGCTGCTATGTACGCCTCCCGGGTGAGAAGAGACCCGTTTCCCGTGACGACCATGAAGTCTTCGTCCAGGCTGGCGGCAAAACTCGAGGCATCGCCTGCGGCGATCGCTTGATTGGACACGCTGCGTATACCCCGAATCAATTTCTGATCAGGAGTTCCTGGCACACTACCGGATATCGAGACAGCTGCTGACGCTAGAGAATGCATGCGGCGATTTTATCAATAGGCTGCCGTATCGCGCGTTAGCTTTGCGCCGCTGCGGCGCTCGCCGATCGCAACGCCGCAAGGGCGGAGTTCGGTTCGGCGCCGAGCTTGTTGCGATGGTCGGCAAGATAGCGATGAACGTCCGAGATGACCACAGAACCTTCGCCGACCGCGGACGCCACGCGCTTCACAGAGTTGGAGCGCACATCGCCGACGGCAAACATCCCAGGAACGCTGGTCGCGTAGGGAGTGCCATCAAAGCCGTCTGTGCCGCCGGTAAGAATGAAGCCCTTCTTGTCCAGCCGCACCGTTCCGAAGAGCCACCCGGAGTTGGGCTCGGCACCGATCATCACGAAGACGCTTCCGATAGGCTTCATCGTCGACTCACCGGTGCTGCGATTGATCCAGGTGACGCATTCGAGAGAGGAGTCGCCTTCGAGCTTCACGATCTCGGAGTTGGTATAGAGCGTGATGTGGGAGGAGCTTTTGATGCGCGAGATCAGATACTGCGACATGGTGTTCGCCAGCGATTTACCGCGCACGATGTGATGCACATGCTTCGCGATGCCCGATAGAAATACCGCGGCCTGTCCTGCGGAGTTGCCACCACCCACCACAATCACTTCATGCTCGCGGCAGAGCAAAGACTCCATCGCCGTCGCCGCGTAGTAGATCCCGCGGTTTTCAAACTGGCTGTAGTTCTCCACCGAAAGCTTGCGGTACTGCGCTCCAGAGGCTATGACAACAGATCGTGAGCAGACTGGGATGCCGCCTGCAAGCGTCAGTTTGTGGATGCCATCGATCTGTTCCGCCGTTACGGTATCTCTGGAGATGGCGAAGCGCACACCGAACTTCAAGGCCTGCAACTGGGCGCGGCTCGCCAGGCGCTGGCCGGAGATCCCTGTCGGAAAGCCGAGGTAGTTTTCGATCTTGGAACTGGTGCCTGCCTGGCCCCCGGGAGCGGTGCCCTCAATCACAATGGTGCAGAGCCCTTCCGATGCCGCATAGACGGCGGCTGCGAGACCCGAGGGGCCAGCGCCGACGACCGTGACGTCATAGATCATCTCAGGATCGGGAAGCTCGGTGATGCCCAGCTCGTCGGCAAGCTGCGTGATGGTAGGCCGCTGCAAAGTACGGCCATCGGAAAGGATTACAGATGGGAAGCTGGATTCATGCTCGGATAGGCCGTCGTTGGGCGCTGTGGCTTCCTCGGCAGGCACTTCGACGATTCTGTGCGGATAGTTGTTGCGGATAAGGAAGCGCTGCAGTTGAGTCGTCTCCACATCGCCGGTGTGCCCCATAAGCACAATACCACCGGTGGGTTCGCCGATGATGCCAATGCGACGCCAGATAACCGCTGAGGTGATGAGGTTTGCGATGTCACCTTCCGCGCGCATGAGTCGCTGCAACTCGTTACGCGGTATGCGAAGAAGGCGGCTCGCGCTGACCGTCCGCGCTTCTACAAGCGATCCCTGCGAGGTTAGAAGATTCAACTCACCCGAGAAATCAAATCTCTGATGATGCGCAATGATCTTGGATTCGCCATCCGCAGAGGGCAGCAGAATGATATCAACCTGTCCGTCAAGCACGACGAACATATCGACCCTTCGCTCACCGTACGTAAACAGCAGGACGTTTGCCGGGAAGCTCTCCTCTTGACCATAAGAGCGCAGGCGCTCGACCATCTCTTCCGTGAGTTTGGCGAATGCGAGGTCCGGACGAAACTCCGGAGTGTTCCATGCACTGTTTTCGTTGGTTCCGTCGTTGGCCATAGGCTTGGAAATCTCCTCGCTGGGTTCGTCACCCTATTCTAGAGCCGGGGCTGCTAACCCACCGCTGTTTCGATTCGTGTGAACGGGCTGTACTGCTGAATGGCCCCATGCTGCCATCAAGGCACCGACATGCGGACCAGTGGCAGAAAAAAAGCCCCTCCCGTCACACCCGTCATGCTGAATGACTGCACAAAGAAATAAGGGACCTTTCTGAGATCGTCAGGGTTAGGGGTAAATGGAAAACTCGGGGGAGTGAGGTCCTCAGCAAATTTTTTCATCTGGTCATCGGTCAGGCGTGAATAGTCGAACATGAGCATCTGGTTGTCCTGGTCCAGCTTAATGACGCAGGCGAAATTTTCTTCTGAAGTGATTTCAATATCTTTAACCAGACCGCTGACCAGGCCGGTCCAGACATATTTATCTCCTTGCCGGGATATCCTAAAAGCCGGTTTGCCTACCTCGTAGGCAGGGGCCAGAAATTGTTTGGCCGCACCGATAAAACTCTGACTAGCGGGACTGCCACCAACGCCAAAAGTACCCAGCATGTCCTCGGGGCAATGTCCGGTGGAAGGCAACCCACCTTGATACAAGTGTGTCTTGCCTGCTGCATAAGCAGCGGCTTCTGCGTTCTTGCGCGAATCTTCTGCTGCGTCCTCGGCTTCGACTTTTGCGATTCGATCAGCCTCAAGCTCGCCATAGTTAAGACCTGCATGCAATACGGGCCGTCCTTGATTAAAGTCGGCAACTTTATCGAATGGGTGAACGTGGTACCCGACGCACAGCTTGGCCATGACACTCTTCGCCTGATCGCTAACGGCTTCACCGTTCGTGATCTCGAATGCGTTGTCTTGTATCGATTGGATAGAAACATCAAAGGGTTTCTGATTACAGAACAGAAGCTGCATGGGCTTGCTCAGATCCATGCCAGCAGTTTTTACGAAAATAATCCCATTATCGCTAGCGTGGCCGGACGCAACGAGTTTGTCATGGCTGAACATCGCATACGGTTCATTCGATGACTGGCGGCCCAATGAATAAAACCATAGAGAAGACTTATCGAGGCAGTCCCTATCACCGTTACAGCTGTCACGATTATGAACAAAAGGCCACCGTTCATCTGCATCGTTATCGGCCCGCTCATCAAAGACCCTCTTTGGGGTCCCATCGGCCAGAACACGAACACCGAATACTTCCTCAGTTCCATCTTCACGAAGAGTAAACCGTACAATCCAATCTTCCTGCACACCTGGCTGATGCGATGTGGTTGAAACTTCGCCCCATGCACTGGTCTTTCCGTGACCGGCATTCTGTCCATTGCGCGTGAGGCTATAGGGAACATCTCGCATGGGTTCCCTTCCCGCTTCATCCGCGGTGTAGTGCATCAGCACATAAGGCTTCACATGGGCCGGTAAGCCATGGGCCAATAGACACTGGGCCATAAACATAAAGAGACAAACGAAAAAAACTTTGCAGTGACGCATCTCGCCTATTTTAGGCCAGTGGCTTCTCCGGATACTCAAGCAGCATCACTCTAACCAGCGGCTGCGAAGGCAGCAAGATGATCGTTCACAGCTTCCACACCTTTCCGGATCTCGTCTGGCGCCGCAAAGGAGCCCAGGAAACTGTTGCGCGCAAGTGCGGCAATATCTTCCACGGATAAATTCAGTGCCCTCCAGCATGCGATGAGGTTTTCATTGACGTAACCGCCGAAGTACGGCGGGTCATCCGAGTGGACGCTCACTCGCAGCCCACGATCCAGCATCTTCTTGAGAGGATGCACCTCGAGCGATGGGAAACCTTTCAGGCGGAGGTTCGAAAGAGGACAGACTGTAAGCGGGATCTGTGCAGCGGCGAGCCGCTCCATCAGCTCTTCATCGCGATGCGCGGTGACGCCATGGTCAATCCTCTCAATAGGCAGCGTATCCAGAGCCTCCCGGATGTACGCAGGCGGCCCTTCTTCACCTGCATGAACTGTCGTTCTGTACCCCAATGCTTTCGCCTTCAGGTAGTACGGCCTGAATCGGCTAGGAGGATGACCCACTTCCGGACCGCCCATGCCGACGCCCGCAAGTTGTTCCGCCCATGGCGCGATATCGTCGAGCACCTTCAGCGCATCTTCCACAGGTCTGTGGCGGTGAACGCTAACGATATAACCGGCGCTGATGCCGCTGTTGGCGCGTGCGTCTTCGATCGCACCAAGCACGCCCTGCATGATAGCGTCGAGCGGCACGCCCCGCTCCGTGAAGCTCTGTGGGCCGAGAAAGACCTCTGCGCGCCTGACACCCTGCTCACTTGCTTTCTTTAGATACGCGGCAGTCACATCATAAAAATCCTGCTCCGTCACCAGGACCCGGCAGCCTTCGAAGTAAAGCGCGAGAAAGTCTTCCAGGTTAACAAATTCGTAGGCGGCGCGGAGCGCCTCCACCGATGGCCAGCGCAATGCGATTCCGTTGCGCTCAGCTAGAGAGAACAACATCTCTGGTTCGAGTGAACCTTCGAGATGCACGTGCAGCTCTGCTTTGGGCAACGTCCGAATGAACTGCTCGACATCCATCTTCATCCATTCCATCCTTAAGGGTCTACAACGAGCATACATACTCGAGCCACAGGTCCTCAGCAACAATGGCTCATCAGCGTCCAACGATTAGGGAGCAACCCGGCTCTTTCAAGGAGCATCCCGAACTGACTGATTGGTGGCGCACAACAGGGATCGCAACCAAACAAGTAAGCTGATCTGATGCCAAAGACAAAAGCTGTGAAGCGCAGCGCCGGCCTGCTGATGTATCGAAAACGCAAAGAGGTGATCGAGGTCTTTCTCGTTCATCCCGGAGGACCGATATGGGCGAAAAAAGACAAGGGATCGTGGACGCTTCCCAAGGGCGAATACGATGCCGATGAAGATCCGCTCGCGGCGGCACAGCGCGAATTTCATGAGGAGACGGGTTTCATCGCGTCCGGCAACTTTATCGAGCTTGGTTTCGTACTACAGAAGAGCGGCAAGATCGTCACCGCTTGGGCTTTTGAAGGAGACTGCAACCCAGCTGAGCTTGTAAGCAACACCTGCGAGATTGAATGGCCTCCTCGTTCGGGGAAGCGGCTGGAGATTCCTGAAGTCGACCGCGGCCACTGGTATGCGTTAGCGGAAGCGCGTGAGTACATTCGCCAGGAGCAGTGTGAACTGCTCGAAAGGCTTGTACAACAACTCGCGGTTCGGCACACTTGATCTCTTCAGAGATTGAGCGAGACATCTCTATTCATTCGGTTTACCTATATGATCCAGTTTGCGCGACTGATTGTTAAAAGGCGAGCATCGCCTGGGTCAGCGAACAACGTTACGCGACAGGTCCGAATCCAACGTACCTGGAGGATTCATGAACAGAATTCGCAAAATCTTAGCTCTCTCGATCGTCGCTACCAGCCTCACCGGAAGTGTGGCCTTCGCTCAGGATCATCATGACGATCATCACGACGACAACCACGGTGGTTACGTCCGTCACGATGAGTGGAAGAAGGGTTACCACATGAACAATGCCGATTGGGGTCGTGGCCAGCAAATTGACTACCATCAATATCATTTGAGCGCGCCGCGCCGTGGTTACGAATGGCGCCAGGTAGACGGCAATTATGTGCAGGCCGCTATTGCAACCGGTATCATCGCCTCAGTGGTCGTCGCCTCTACTGTGCACTAAAGCTAACTGCGTAGTTTGAATCTGTTTCAACCAACATCGCCGCCGGGCATTGCCCCGGCGGCGATGTTCTTGTGTTGAGATTTTTTACTCGCCGCCGCTGAATGAATGCGGTTAACATAACGCCCAGAAGAGAATCTCTTCGAACATGTTGAGCTCGTTATTGAGGTAGCAGAGAATGAAATGAGACAAATCTAACTTTCGAGAATCATGTCCGTTTTAGATCTGACATTCTCTGCAGGGTATGCACAACAATGATCTCTCCTCCGAATAATTTACCCCACTACCGTTTGCTGACTGGCCCGGATGATGCCAACTTTTGCCGCCGCGTCAGCGAAGCGTTGTCCCTGGGCTACGTTCTCTATGGCTCTCCAGCTGTCACCTTCAACGGGACAAACGTGATTGCGGCTCAAGCCATCATTTGGCCTCATGCCATTTCAGAGTCTGAAGGCTGAACACATCCCTAAGGAGTGTTCACGGCTGCCGGGTGCCCCATCTTCGGCGCGGCTCTATCGGGCCTAAGGTGGGCATTGACGCAGAGCGCTCCACAAACATTTGCATCACGCTCTGCATCAAGGTGGGCATTGACGCAGAGCGCTCCACAAACATTTGCATCACGCTCTGCATCAAGGTGGGCATTCGCGAAGCGAACCGCTCCCGCCCATCTTTCTCTCTCCGCTGGATTGCATCGCGGCAGATCCGGTGTAATTACACGAACGCCTTAGGGGGAAATAGGGTATGAGCAGGAGCAGTCGGGCTTCGCCCGATTCCCACCTTAGCCGCGCAAAGAACGCGCGTCGAAGATGGGGCACCCGGCTTGTGGCGATACAACCGACAGCCGATTCCCTGCGGGAATGACAACTAGAAAAGCGAGAGCCACGACTACAAACCACCCTCGCCCATCTTATGAATTACCTGTCCAATGATGAGTATGTTATTTAGGTCATCGCCTTCGATGAACTCATCCGGGTACTTCGTCTTGTCGGGGTTGTCGCTTACGACGCGCAGCCGACCGTCGGCTAGCAAATAAAGCCTCTTCACCCGCGCCTCGCCGGCATAGGCCAGCGCAAAGAGCCGCTCATTGCGAATCCGCGTCAAGCCCAGGTGGAGGACAACTTTATCGTTGTCCCACAAGGTAGGCTGCATGGAGTCGCCACGGACCCTTGCAACACGGATCTCTTCCGGCTTTGCATTCACATCCTTCAGCCACTTCCTGGTGAAGTGCAGCTTGTACTTGGTCTCGGCAAACTCAAGCACCAGCGCGCCAGGACCGCCCGACACATCCATCTCGTAGACCGGGATCATGACTCCGGTCTCAGGATTGAAGTCATCGTCATCCACCATGCCATGAATCGCAAAGGCGTCTACCCTGACGGCTTTGGACACTTTGGTGTGTCCCTCCGTCCCATCGCCCTTGAGCAGATGGCGAACCGTGGTATGCAGTACTCGTGCTGCGGTATCGAGGTACTCAGCCCTGACCTTATCGGCCTTCGTCTCCCCGCTCTCCCACTGCGAGATCGCAGCTCCGCTAATGCCTACCTCGGCCGCAAGCCTTCTCTGTGTATAGCCGCTCTCTACCCGAATTCGCTTAAACCGCTCGCCAAAAGTCTCCATGGGATTAGTTTAGCGCACTTATCTGAATTAAGCGCTAACTTATAGGACTCATCCCCAATGTTTCAAGCGGCTTCCGGGGTGCTTCGCACCAGAACAGGTGCAGGCTCGCTACCGCTTAGCGTGCTGTAAATTCGGTGGAGGCCTTCAGCGCTTTCGTGACTTCGCCCGCGATATCGTCCTGAACCATCAGGATGTCGTGGAAGGGCCGGTCGTAGGTTTCGGACCAGACGACATACCCGTTGTCCGCACGAATCAACTGCGCGGCGACCCGCAACCTGGTGCCTGACTTACGCACGCTTCCATCAAGCACATAAGCGACCCCCAGCGTCCTGGCGATATCGGCGACGGGTATCTGCTTCCCTTTGAAATAGAACGAGGACGTCGGACCGGGTACGCGAAGGCCCGGAATCTTGCTGAGCTTATCGATCAGCTCCTCGGTCATGCCGTCGGCGAAGGGCTCCTCGTTCATCTCCTGGGTCATATCGATAAAGGGCAATACAGCGATGGACTTCTGCGGCTGAGCAGCAATAGCGGGTGGATCTGCGGGGCGATTGCGGGTGATTCTGCCATGGAACAGGAAGGCAACGCCAAGTGCGAGGCAGATCACCACGCCAACAGCCCACAGAAGTCCGGTTCTGAGACGCGAGCCGGGTGCCGGCACATCGGAGCGCGCCGAGGTTGGAGGCTCGCCGTCTAAAGACTGTGCAAGAGAGGGAGCAGCAGGCTCATCCGTCCAGGGGCTGACCGTCGCCACCATCCGATACCCTAGCCGCGGCACTGTCGCGATGTACGTAGGTTGCTTGGAGTCGTCACCGAGCAGACGGCGAAGCGACGCCACAGCCTGGTAGACGGAGTCCGGAGTGACGGTGACCTCGGGCCAGACTTGGTTAAGCAGGTCGTCGATGCTGACGACTTCACCAGCGTGTTCGGCGAGGCACACCAGAAGCCGCATGGTTCGCACTTCCAACCGAGCTGTCTCGCCCTCTCGTGAGATCTGGCCGGATGTTGGATTAACGCACCAATCACCGATGCGAAGCAATGTCGTGGTTGGGCGTTCCATGCAGGATCAGTAATTGCCTTCTGTTTCAAGTATAAAAGTGGCGCTCGCCGATTATACCGGCACCGCGAAGCCCCCTCGGCCGTGTTTCGTCCGGCCTTGCCCCTGGCGTCTCTATTCCAACTCAATGCAGCGTCATTTCAGAACTATTCAGGCTGTTTCAGACCAACCCTCAGGACTTCTCGGGCCTGGCTGGGTATGGTGAAGCTGCATTGCGGGTTGCAAAGATGGAGGAGATATGGCGTTACGGAGTCGGTTCTATCTTTTCGGAGTTGGAGCATTCCTTCTTACCCTTGGCGCATTGCCTTCGCCCAACGTCATAGCGGCCGAACATTCCGCCGAGCCCATCCAGGAAGTGGCGACAGCCCATCTTCCTGCTCGAGGAATTTACGAGATCGATGCAGACCATAGTTTCGCGTACTTTGGTGCTCGGCACCATGTGATCGGCCTGGTGCGCGGCCGGTTCGACAAAATCGGTGGAACCATCACCGTATCTCAGGATCTCGCAGCCTGCGATGTCAACATCACGATCGACGTTGCTAGCATTAGTACGCAGAACACCGAACGCGATGAGGACCTTCGCAGCCCCGCCTACTTCGACGCGAAGAAATTTCCGACGATGACATACCGCGGTCGCGGCATTCGCCATGTCTCTGGAAACACCTGGATCATGGCCGGCTCTTTGACGATGCACGGTGCGACAAAGACCGTGCCGTTGACATTCACCTTCAAAGGGATGGATTTGTCCGTCAAGGCTGGTAACCCAGCGCGCGCCTCGTTTCATGGGTCTGCGGCGACTAAGCGAGTCGATTTCGGCATGGGCGCGCGCGATAACTTCCTCGAACTCGGCACATCCACGGAACCGGACGTCGCGATCGAAATTGACGTAGAAGTGGCGGCAAGATCCTGAGCTCAGTGGGAGAAGCAGCGACCAGCAGCAGAACTGCTGGGGTGTCGCCTGGGTACACATACCGTAGCTCTCTGCTTGAGGGCGCCCGCGTTGACGCGCAGAAAAACTTGCTTTCAGGAGCTTTTGTGAAGAGAAATTGGTTCCGTAGCCCGACGCATGATTCGAGCCGTAGTCTCGATATCGTTCGGGTCCTGGTGGCATTCATTCTCATCACCCACCCCGTTTATGCGTTGCTGCATTCCGCCAATATCCGAGGGTTCGGTCACCTCCTGGAATCCCATCACATTCCTTTCGGCGTAGGCCTCGCCTGGGCGGTGATGCTGCTTCAAGCCGCATGTTCTTTAGCTCTCTTGGCTCGAAGTCTTGTCGTGCCTGCGTGCGTTGGACACATCTTTGTCCTCGGCATGGGCATTTGGCTTGTTCATGCTCCAAAGTGGCGCACCGTCGGCTTAGAAGATGGAGATCATCACCCAGGAGCCGAGTTCAGCACCTTGTTGATTGCCTGCATGGTCGGCATACTCTGGGCGCACTGGCGCGGAGAGGGAGACATTTCGTCCCTCCCGGAACACGAAGACCTCTCAGCTCGTCCCGGGCTTGAAGTCGTTCGGCTCGCGGCGGCAATCATTCTGATGATTCACCCTATTGGCGCGCTGAGGGGAGGATTGAGGGACCCGACAGGTCTCAACGACCTCGGCCACTACTTCTCCTCCATTGGCTTCCCATTCGGCGTTCCGTTGGTGTGGGGAGCTATGTTCCTTCAGATCGTATCTTCGCTGGCATTGATCGCACGGCGGCTTGTCGTTCCAGCTTGCCTTGGGCACTTCCTCGTCCTGGGCACAGGAATATGGCTCTTTCACGCTCCTCATTGGTTCGTCATTGGCCCAAATAACGTCGTTGGGCCCGGTAAAGAAGGCGTGGAGTACAGCGTGCTGTTGATTGCCTGCTTCTTCAGCGTTCTGCTGGCGTATTGGCCTCGCAGCGGTCGTGTCAACACATTTCAAACACAGGAGCATATCGGATGATCGGGGATTCAACAGCATGGCCCTTTGGGAAGAAGAGCGCTCTCTTAGCCATCGGCGTAGGCGGACTAATTGGCGGGACGTTCGATCTGCTACAAGCCTGCCTTCTGTTTGGCTGGGACATTCCGCTCTCGATTGCGGGCGGTCTGCTGGGGCCAAAGGCTGAGCATGGAGGCGTCGGTACCTATGTTCTGGGTGTCTTCCTGCACTTCTTCATCGCTCTCTCCGCAGCGGCTATCTATTACACGGCAAGCCGCAGGCTGATCTTTTTGAAGCAGCACGTGCTGGTATGCGGCTTGTTCTTTGGCGCCACAGTTGACACCGTCATGAATCTCATCGTCTTGCCGCTCTCCGCGCTTCACGCAAGAGGCCCGTACGAGCTTCATGACCTGATTCAAGGACTACTCATGCACATGGTCGTAATTGGGCTACCGATCGCCTTCAGCGTTCGGCGGTTCTCAAAGTAGACAGGGCAAAAGAGGAGATGGAATGATTGGCGATTCTACAGCTTGGCCATTTGGAAAAAGAAACGCTCTCTTAGCCATAACAGTGGGCGGCTCGATTGCCGGAGTGGTGGCCCTTCTACATGCTTCTATCCAATCGGGCTGGGACATTCCCCTTACGATTGCCGAGGGGTTGATAGGGTCGAAGGCAGAGCATGGTGGCGTTGGCACCTATCTCCTTGGAGTCTTCCTCCACTTCTTTATCGCCTTTACAGCAGCGGCGGTGTACTACACGGCAAGCCGCAGACTCTCTTTCTTGAAAGAGCATCCGCTGGTGTGCGGGTTGTACTACGGAGCCACTATTCAGCTGGTGATGCACCTTATCGTATTTCCACTCTGCGCCTTTCACGAATCGAACCCTATTCCTATTCATGAGCTGCTGCTGGGGATGCTCTACAAAATGGTGGAGGTCGGCTTGCCGATCTCCTATAGCGTCCGGCGGTTCGCGAAGGCACGCGACGACATTTATGTTTAGGAAAAGTGTTTTGCCTAAGAACTACAGCCGTCGCACATCGTTGCGAACCGCCGCGCCCGTTGCGTCAAGGTTTTTGAGAACGCCACAGAGGAGTCTCTGAAAATTTAGAAGTTGAACGCCAGCCCAGCCTGAATAGCGCGCGGCATCTGGGCGAGGAATAACGTATGCCCATCGGGCGCCAGCACCGGCTGATACCCCTGTTCCAGCAGGTTGGTAGCTTCTACTACCGCATCCACACCCTCAGGCAGAAACCGTCCGCGCCAGAGCTTCTGTCGTATAAAGAAGCCCAGGTAGGCCGCTCCTGGATCTGCATTGTAGGCATTCACCTGCGTGAGCGTGCGCGATGGCTGCCAGCGATACTCCGCCTTCATCGAGGTCCCTGTTCGCGCAATCTTTCCTCGCAGCGATACGCTCGCCGCCTGAACCGTTTGCGGCGCGATGTGGCTCTGTACATCGCTGACAGCGAAAGACGGTGGAAAGCTGCTTCGCAGTGCCGTGCCGAGGTCATACTCCACCCAGGCCGAGAGCGAAGATGTCACCGGCTGCACCATAGAAGCGCTGATTCCATGCCCGCTATATCCCTCAGCAGCGAGATGAAACACTCCTGTCGTCGGGTCCGTGACCATGCCCAGTCCTTCGGTGCTCAGAGACTCAAGATCGCCGCGGTCTACGAGACCGCTTCCCTGAAGGGCTGCACTTGAAAACTCATCGTGATAAGCCGCCACCGTGATCGAACGCTCCCCACCCAGCTTGCGGGTGACCGAAACCTCCTGATGGTTTCCCTTCGCCGTCAGCGGACGCCCGGCAGCATCCGTCAGTACATCGGTCGTCGGCTTCAGGTCGTCAAGATCGGCTGAACTCTGCAGGGTACGCCCGGTGGCATAGCGATACTCGACCATGAGATTGGAGCCCGGCCGCACCATCACCCGCACAAAGGGTTCGGAGGCAAAACGACTGGCTTCCAGCCGCTCAGCCTGCAGCAGCGTCCCGGCGTCGATCATCACCATGTCGCCCAGATTCAACTGCTCCGTGCTGGCCAGCCGCAGGACCTGCAAACCAGTTCCCGATCCATACGTCAGTTCGGGATGCGATTGGTAGCTCGAAACCAACCGTGTGCTTCCGCCCAGAGGCGAGTGCCGCTCATAGCCGACAGTCATCTCCGTAGATGCCGCTGTCGAGGAACCCTGCGACGGATCTCCGATCTCCGTGCGCATCACCGCGCTGCTCCCATCTTTGAGCGTGCGATTCAGCATCAGCACCTCGCGCACACCACCCTGGCCGAAGTTGCCGCCACCGCCGGACACGGATGCCCAGCCCTGCAAGGATCGGCGACGTGCCTCTGCCATATCTAATGAAGTTGTTGAAGCTGTAGAGGAAGTAGCCGTATCGTCTTCAGGATCATTGGAAGGATCAAGGAGCCGCAGTAGAGGGCGGCTGGCTGTCGACCGCAGCGTCCACTTCCAATCGTCGACCGGCTCATCGGCGCGGCGTTTCTGAGCCGGCAGCCAGTTTTCCGCTTCGAATAAAGTGCTCATCGTCAGATTAACGATGGCGGCAGCCCCCGCCTGAAACCGAAGGTTCGTCCGCGTCACCGGAACAAGAAACGCTGCCGTCGCGCGAATCTGGTAATGTCCCGGGAGCACCGAGGACAGGCGATAGCGTCCATGGTCATCGGTGAAGACAGTAGCGATGGCGCTGGCATCCACGGAGATCAACTCCACCAGCGCGCCCATCTGCGGCGTTCCATGCACATCTCGCACCACACCCGAGACGACCGCATAGCTCGACGCGGCAAAGCACGGCCCGGTTATCCCGAGCAGTACCGCCAACAGCATACCTGGTACAAACCGTTTCACCGCGCCTTTATGCCCTCGCGCGCCCGACTCTCCGAAAATTGGCGTCTCAGAAGTAGCCGAGATGCTAGTCCATATTCTAAAGCGGGCCATCGCGATACCGTCTGCGTGGCTTTGCTTCGTATGCTTCTACAACTGCTTTACTGCTCCACAGTGAACGATGCAGACTCCGCAATGTGCTGCTGCGATACTCCGTCGTTCACCTTGATCGTAACCTGATATTTGCCCGGCTGCAGGCTGGCCAGCGGCATAGTCTTCTCCAGCGTCAACTGGTCCGCATTAGAGTTCAGCTTGGAGGCCAACTCCTGCGAATCCAGTACCTGCTTGTTGGTCGCCAGGTCCAGTACCTCATACTCAATCGTTGCGTCGTTCTTCTTCGTGCTGTCCGAGATGCCGAGGTTGTACACCTGCATCCAGAAGTTGAGATTCTGTCCGCGATGGAAAGTTACCGGCGTCGAAATCGTCGCCGGCACACGCGGCCTGATCTTCGTATTTCCGATAACAAAACTGCCCGCGCCAATATCCTTCGAAGCCACACGCTCCATGGTGTCGGCCAGGATCAGCGAAGACGAAGCCAACCGGTCGTCATCGTACTTGGGCACAAGAACGCTGCGGCGCCAGACTCCCACGTGGTCGGGATTGTTCACATCCTTGACGGCAATCTCGATCTTGTAGTTCCCAGGAGGCAGATCCAGCGCATTCCACCACACGTGGACGCCACTCTTGGACTTCTCCAGCAGATCGGCAGGAGTCTCCATATTCACCGTGTCCTCGAAGGTCCGGACGATATGGTGAGTCATAGTGCTGACGCGGCCGAGAATGTTCACCGTGCCGGTGGCATCACCGTCCTTGGTCTTGTAGGTGACGTCGCTGTTGCGTATCTGCAGCGTCAACGGAACCATCACGGTGTCGTTGGTCAGCTTCACATAGTCCGTCCGCACATCGAACAGGAACGGCGGACCAGTCAACACCTTGGCCGTGCCCAGGAACTCATCCAGGTCGGCAAACTTCACAGGGGGCGGCGCCATGATCTTGGCGAACTGGTCCAGACGGTCGAACTGCTTACCCTGATTGCTGGACGACATGGGGCCATTGCCCAACTGCTCCAACCCGCCGCCGCTGAAGCGGTCAGCCTTGGTCGACTTGCCCATCTGCTCATAGAGCGTCTGACCGGCGCCGGGGACGTTCTTCAAAGCGTCCTTCTCGGAGCGGTCGATGGTGGCGTGATAGTCGCCGCACATGCAGGTGTCGACAAACTCGATGTCGATGTTGTCGCCCACGCTGGGCAGATACCGGTAGTGCCAGATCTCGAAGGGGAAGGTCGATGTGTTGCCGCCGCCCTCTTCCATCGGACGGTCATAGTTGCCACCGGAAGGATGCGAGTCGATGCTGTCCGGCTTGCCGAAGGCAATATAGATATGACCGCGATCGGTCATCCAACCGGGTTTGCCGGCGGCAAAGTGCTCGTTGGCATAGGCGATGCGCGCATAGTGCTCATCGCGGAACTCGTTCTCAGGGGACTCAGGATTGGGGTTGCGCCGCAGCCAGAACTGCTCGATGAACTGATCGCGCTCCTCGTCGTTGGCCAGGCTCTTGAAGGCCTTGGCCTCTTCATCGGTGATAATCCACCGCACATCTTCATTCAGCCACTGCTTGTACTCGCCCTTGAGTTCCTGCTTGGTCAACTCTCGGCGTTTCTTCTCCTGGCCATCGCTCAACCTGCGCTTCAGCGGATCAGGCTTCTCCTCAATCGGAGGCGTCTGCACGACAGTGCCGCTGCCGTCCTGTCGGACCTGTTGATCGGGCTGGGCGGGAGCCGTCTGCGCGCGAACTCCTGGAGCCGTACTTGAGAGCGCCAGAATCGTTACGACAGACAGAAAATATCGGACTTGCATGGGTGCCAGCTCCTTGACTTCAGACCCCCTCATTCTAAGCCCCGTAACCACCCTTTCACAAGCGCTGAGAGGGTTCGCAGGGGTGTCAGTTTGAAATTCGGCCCTGCCAGACGGAAGGCGCCCGGGAACAAGGTAAGCTTGAAGCCGCAAAACGGAAATCTGACTGGAATCTCAGCTACGGGAACACCCGTCTAAACCAACCCCAAATTGGCAGGAAGTGGGAAGTAGTAGAGAAGAGGGTACGGGTCATGAACCATAGGGGATTACGTACGCTGCTCATCGTCCATGGCTTCATCACCCTGGCCGCGGGTGTCGTTCTCGCTGTGGCACCCGGTTTGATACCAGGCACTGTCGGAGTTCCTCTCCAACCGAGTGCTTATCTGGTGGCGTATCTACTCGCAGGGGCGGAGTTCGGAATTGCCACCCTGTCGTTTGGTGGCAGCCGCCTGACGGACCCGCGAGCGCTCCGGCTCATCGTCTGGAGCTGTATCGCCTTCCATGGATCGTCAGGAATCCTCGAGGTATATGCCTATACCCGAGGTGTGAGCATCGTAATCTTCGGCAACGTAGCCGCCAGGGCAGTCATCATCACGCTATTTGCCTACTTATCGAGGGATCTTGATTAACTGGGTTAATTGGCAATACTCTGTGCGTTCTCTCGCTGCTATCATCTATGCAAAGCCAGGCAAGATTTTTCCCTGCGACGCCAGCCAGAGATCGTCCCCTGACTCCTCGGACGGAACCGGAAGCCGTTGCTCAACGTATCTCACTCCGGACCAAGAATCTGACCGGATCGTGCTCAAACTGCGCCACCCAAGAAAGCGCCAGAGAAAAGAAAACTTTAAACGATGAGCTCGAAGAAAATTGTCCTAATCGTCCTCGGTTTCCTGCTTCTGTGTGGCATTGTCGCGGGCACCATCATCTACAGCCACAGCAACGTCACGGCCGTGACGACCACCAAAGCTGCGCCTGCAGATCTTGTCGCCACGGTCAGCGGCACCGGCCAGATCAAGCCTAAGACCTACGTCAACGTCGGCGCGACGGCCTTTGGTCAGATCACGCATCTCTATGTAAAAGAGGGCGACCACGTTAAAGCCGGACAGCTCGTCGCCACCGTCGAGAGCGCACAGCCCGCCAGCGCCGTAGAGGCGCAGCAAGCGACCATTGAGTCCTCGAAGACAGACGTCGACGGCTACATCGCCGCCGAGAGGACCGCACGCGCCAACGTAGACCAGGCCAAGGCCGACCTCGAGCAGAAGAAGTTCGACTTCGGTCGCGCCAAAAGCCTCTACGAAGACAAGCTGATCGCCAAGCAGGACTACGACGCCAAGAAGGCAGCGTATGACGTCTCCGCCGCAACCCTGGAGCAGCGCGTCGCCAGCTTCTCCCAGGCCCGGGCCCAGACCTCCTCCGCGCGCGGCCACGTCGCGCAGGCCATCGCGACACAGCACGGCAACGACTACACCCTAGGCCTCACCCAGAGCCACGCACCCTTCGACGCCCTCGTAACCAACGTTCCTGTCCGCCAAGGCGAGACTGTTGTCGTAGGTATCCAGAACGCTGGAGGCTCCACCATGATGACCCTCGCCGACATGAGCGTCATCACGGCCGAAGTCAAGATCGACGAAACAGACATCGTCAACGTGGCCATGAACCAGCCCGTCGATGTCACCGTCGATGCTCTGCCCGGCAGGATCTTCAAGGGCCATGTCACCGAAGTCGGCGATCAGGCGCTGCTCCGTACCACCGGCCTTGCCACGTCGCAGTCGACCACCGGCACCGAAGAGGCTAAGGACTTCAAAGTCGTCGTTACGCTCGATCAGGCTGCGGGGACGGATGACTTGCGCCCAGGCCTCTCCTGCACCGCCAAGATCACGACAGCGCACAAACCCAATACGCTGACGATTCCCATCCAGGCCCTGGTGCAGCGCGATGCTGCCGTTGAGCAGGCATTGTTCAAGAACCATGGCCAGGCATCGGTCAGCGCCGCCACCAAGAACAACCTCACCCAGGGCGTCTACCTTCTGGTGCAGGATAATGGCCGCCTCAGAACGAAGTTTGTTCCGGTCACCACCGGCGTTACAGGAGCGACCGACATCGAAGTCCTGACCGGAGTGAAGAATGGCGATGAAGTGGTCACAGGGCGCTACAAGGTCCTGCGAACCCTCAAAAGCGGAGTTGCAGTCAAACACGATACTTCGATCCAGACGGCAACGGACGACAATTCATCCAGTTGATCCTCGTCGTCTCGTAACTCGTATCTCACCGTTGATTGCATTCCCCGGAGAACCTGATGACCCTCGACAACAGTTCCGTTACACCACCCGCGAAGGACCGTATCGGGGCCAACGCAGACGGTCCCCGTCCCGGCGACGTAATCGTCACCGACAATCTCTGGAAGACCTATGAGATGGGCGATCAGCAGGTCCACGCCCTGCGCGGTGTCGACATCCGCATCCGGCACAACGAGTACGTCGCCATCATGGGCCCGTCCGGTTCGGGCAAGTCTACGCTGATGAACCTGATCGGCTGTCTCGACTCTCCCTCTCAGGGCAAGTACTGGCTCAATGGCCACGACGTCTCGGAACTCAACGACGACGAACTCGCACGCATCCGCAACAAGGAGATCGGCTTCGTCTTCCAGACGTTCAACCTGCTGGCCCGCGCCACCTCGCTGCACAACGTAGAGCTTCCGCTGATCTACAACGGAACGCCCGCGGCGGAACGCATCGCCCGCGCCAAGGAAGTGCTTACCTCGGTCAACCTCGGCGAACGCATGATGCACAAGCCGAACGAGCTCTCGGGCGGACAGCGTCAGCGCGTGGCTATTGCGCGAGCATTGGTCAATCGCCCCAGCATCATCCTGGCCGACGAGCCTACCGGTAACCTCGACTCGAAGACCTCGGTAGAGATTATGGCGCTCTTCGACGATCTGCACGCCAAGGGCAACACCATCGTCCTGGTCACCCATGAACCCGATATCGCCGAGTTCGCGCATCGCGTCATCAGCATCCGCGACGGCTCGGTCGCCAGCGATGGTCCCAGCAAACGCGTGAAACAGGATGGCCCCGTCCTCGCCACGAATGAGACGAACTCGAATGAGAGCATCTCGAGCATCCACGCCAAACAAACAAGCGCGAAGAAGAGCACGAAAAAGGAATAGGCCTTTGCCAGTATCAGGCTAGCGTCGTAGATCGGTGATTGCACCGTGCTAACAGACCGGTGAGGCTTGAATCGGAAGGACCGACGGGGGCTGCGGTTCCTCGTGCTCGCCCTCACCACCGTCCCCAAAGCACGAATCCACAAAGAGCAAACAAGAAGAGGTTGAAAGGTGTTTGCGAGGCCTCGTCGCGACGGACGTGAAAACCAATTGCAAGCGCCTGCAGCACAATACAACCTATAGCGGCGAGAACCGTCAGCCGAGGAAAAATGTTTGTCAATTCGGGCAGCAAAATGCCGAGACCTCCAGCAAGATTAACCACGCCGATGAATCGCAAAAAGGGTTTTGATACCTGCCCGGTCCACGGAAAGATCTGTGAAATCTTCGCGATCGGCATCGTGAGCTTCATGAGTCCACCTATGCAGAGCGAGCCACAAATCACGGCCTGGCCGACCCATAGCAGCACGTTAAATACTTGGCTGTGAGCGGATGGGGTGACAATCATGGGGCTAAACATTCAATTCCTCCTGGTGGTCTGCGCGGTAGATCGCGTGGGTGTCACCTCGCGGTAGAGGTATTCAAACTGCGTCATTGGTCAGCGGCGGAGAATCGGAACGACCCGGAACTTCCGGGATCGTATTGTTGCTCACGCCGAGTAGCGCTCAGATGCTGACGACACCTTACGCTCTAAGTGGGGCTTTGGCCTGCTGAGGAGAGATGCGGGCACTCTCTGTCCGCGTCGCCAACCTCATTGCATCGATCCCTGCCTGGAAGCTCACGACCGGAGCGTAGCCAAGTTCCGTGCGGGCGCGTTGGTCGGAGAGCGTGAAAGTGTAACCGGTCATTCGCACCTGTTGGCGGGTCATCGGTGGCGCACCACGCAGCTTAAACGTTCTCCAGACCCATTCCATTACGGTAGCGAGCAACCAGGCCAAGCCGACTGGTACAGCGCGAGCCTTCGGGTCGACACCTTCGGTAGCGACGAGTTGACCGATGATTTCTCGCAGCGTCTGGTCCTCACCATCGGTCACGAAGTAGGCACACCCGCCCAGCGCGTGCTCTGCGGCGAGCATTGCACAACGACACACATTGTCCACATACGACGTTGACATCACCTGCTGGCCACCGCCCGGCCAGGCGAACAGACCCGCCTTGAAAGCGTCGACGACGCCCTTGAGCATCGGCATATGCGGACCCCAGATAAGCGACGGCAGAACCACGGTGGTACGCATCCCGTCCGGCTCGTTGGCACGTAGCACCAGATCCTGCGCGCGCGCCTTGGTAGAGAGATAGGGGGCCCAGGACGGATAAGCGAGAGGCGCGTCTTCCGTCACCGCATTCATCGACTTGGGATCACCCATGACGACACCGGAAGCCCCGATCTGAATGAAGCGCTTGATCTGCTCGGCTTTCGCGGCAGCGAGGAGGTTACACGTGCCGTCCACGTTGGCATGTTCGAAATCGGCATATGGCGCCCACATCGTGAAGAGGGCCGCTGAATGAAACACAACATCTGCTCCGGCCACACCGCGACGTAGCGCCGGTTCCGTGTCGAGATCGCCTTCGATAGGTTCAGCGCCAAGGGCACGGAGGCGCTCCGCATCTTTCGGCGAGCGGTGCAGCGCACGCACGCTCCAGCCTTGCTCAACCAACTGCTCAACCAGTCTGCGCCCGAGAAACCCGGTACCGCCGGTCACGAATGCTTTCCTCATAGGACACCTCCCTACAGCCATCTCAGCATAGCGGCGCTATAGTCATTTGTATAGCGTCGCTATAGAATAGATTCAGAGGATAGCAAGCGTGCCGACGGCAACCGAAAAACGAATACTAAGGGCTGCCGCAAGTCTGCTGGCAAAGGGCGACATCGATGCTGTAACGACGCGTGCGGTATGTAAGGCCGCCGGGATTACTGCGCCGACGCTTTATCACCACTTCGGTGACAAGGAGGGTCTACTGAAAGCCCTTGTCGCTCAGAATATCGAGACGTTCATGGAGCACAAAAGATCCCGTCACACGGCGGACGCCTTGGCCGATCTAAAGCGCGGCTGGTACGGCTGGATCGATTTCGCAGGCGAGAATCCAAAGCTGTTCCGCCTGATGATTGAGAGTACCCGTTCCGACCCGAGCGCAACCACGATTCAGGAGGGTTTCGTCCTCATGCGGGAGATTGTTGAACGCTTGGCAGCCGAGGGCCGCCTAACCACTGACGTCGACACGGCAGCAAGAACGATCTGGGCAGCGTCGAATGGCGTTCTTACTCTATTTATGGACGGAACACCCCCGATCGAGATAAAGCGCTCAGCCGAAGTGTTGTTCAATGCGCTTACAACAGAGCTGGTGCGCTCAAGGCTGCGGGCAGTAGAGGGAAGGGTGCAGCAAAGGGGAACGAAGCTGCTACCAAAGTGATCAAGCCTTTGAAGACTGTCGAGGACTTCGATCCTCCACTAGCACTCTGAGACTAAGAACTAAATTCAACCCGTCGTTAGTAAAGCGCGCGTTTCGGAGACGACCCGGGCCGTAAACCTGACATCGCGTACAAGTTCGGAGCTGAGCATCGAGTTGCCCTCATCGTCGTAATAGACGCCGGTCACTCCCGATTTATTTATCAGCACTTTCGTGATCACACGCGCAGCCTGCTTTGGGGTGCTCCAATACTTGATATGCGGAGCGAGCAGATGAAGGATGGACTGCATCGTGAAACGCACGAGCACATTGGCGTCACGCGCGAGGGCGGTCTTCGGAGTAAAACCTGGCTCAACAGCGTTTATATGCAAACGCGGGTTCTCGCGTGCAAGTTCAAGAGCTGCCGCTAGCATGCACTGCTTGGACGTAGCATAGGCGTCCGCGCCGGGCATCTTTGCACCGCCTGGCTTCCACTCGCCGCGCGCACTCGCCTCGGCAGAGATGTAACGTCCGCCACGAAAGCCAACCGCTTTGGCGGGCTTGCGCTCCGGATCTTCGACGCCAGAAGCAATGAAGACCACATTTGCCCCGTCAGGCAGATGGGGCATAAGCAGTTCGGTCAGCACGAACGGCCCAAGATGGTTCGTTGCGAAGTCTAGATCCCACCCTTGAGCGCTCTTTGTTGGGGTCGCCTGGTGGATGCCCGCGTTGTTGACCAGACCAACGATCGGAAGATTGAGAGCCATGATTTCCGCTGCCGCTCGCTCGACACTCCTCATGTCCGAGAGATCGCAGACGACCGACACAGCGCTACCTTTCTTCTGCCGAATGGCTTTCTGGACTTTGCTGAGTTTTCCGGCATCGCGGCCGACCAGCACGACAGTGCCATGTTTCGCCACCTCAAATGCAGTCGTTAGGCCGATACCCGAAGTCGGGCCGGTGAGGATGTACGCCTTGCTATTGGTGAGATTGTTCGTGTTTTTCGGCATGTGCTGCTTCTCCTTTTTGTGCATTCCCTTCGTTTCGTGGAGAGACTAACGACTATTAATGTCTGTCTAGACAGTCTCTATCAAACTAAAAAACTAGTTCAACATCCGCCACAGAGCATCGAAGCCCACTTTGCTGTGCTTCTTCGCATTGGCAGGATCCTGGGTCATGAAATCCATGGTTGCCTCCGCCACGGAATTCATCAGCGCTACGACGAAGCCCATTGGGGCTTTCTGCAAAGGTCCGTTGGCGCGAGCACGTTCCAGCAACTCGGCAATGGGTGCCATGGCCTTGTGCCCCGCCGCACGGGTCTCCGGGGTGATCTCGTCGGATACGCTGAGCTGTGCCAGCGCTCGTCGTTTATGGGGGTTGGACACCGCCCAGTTCATCCAGTCTTTCCAGAGGTGGAAGAACTGCTCACGGGCTTCGGCTGCCACCGGAAGGTTCATGGCGCCAGATGCCATCTCCATCTTCAGCTCAAGATAGAGCTGGTTAAAAAGATCCGTCTTTGTCTCGAAGTACGTGAAGAGCGAGCCATTAGCTACACCAGCTTCTTTGGCGATGCCCATCGTCGGCGCGCTCAGGCCCTGCATCACGATGATGCGCGTCGCCGCCTCCAGAATCGCACTTCTCTTCTCATCGCTCCTCGGCCTCGGCATGTACTCAGTTTATAGGTAAGCGTCTAGCCAGTCAACATCACGGCCACCTACGATTCGATTTCGCCCGATTTCTCCATACAGATGAATCATTCTGGTGAGCTTTCGGTAACGAGCAACCCGCTCCTCGTAGGAGCGCCGCAGGCAGTAAAGGGGAAAGTGCAGGAGGGGAACGCGCGTGTTACGAAATTCATTGACGGCCATTCGTACTGCACGGATGACTGACGAGACGCCGACAATCTCGGTACAAACCTTCTTCAGCGAGGACTAGACATTTGGGATGCTTATTTGCGCCGTCATGTAGTGGACTGCCCGTCCGCTGAGAACAACTCGATCAACTTTTAGTTCGCAAAGAACGTGACCATTCCGTGTAGACACCTGAATCCCCTGGAGCTTCGTCTTGCCGAGTAGCTGGCTCCAAAGCGGCGTCAGTTCACAATGTGCAGAACCGGTCACAGGATCTTCATTGACCCCGAGCTTTGGAGCGAAGAAGCGGCTTACGAAGTCACAGTCCTTCCCCGGCGCGGTAACGCAGACGCCTCTCAGGTCAAGTTGCGCGAGCTTCGCAAAATCCGGTGTCATCGAACGTACAGCTTCCTCCGAATCGAACTGCGCGATGTAGTCAAAAGCTTTCAAGACACGTTGCGGTTTGAGCTTAATCCCTTCCAGAAAGGCCTCAGGAGGCGCACACTCAATCGGTTCTGTTGCAGGGAAATCCATGCTGTAGAGTTCGCCGGATCGCTGTACATTGAGCGGCCCGGAACGCGTCTCAAAACGGATTGTCGCTCCCTTGTACTTCAGCTGCCGAAAAATCACGTCGGCGGACGCCAGCGTAGCGTGGCCGCAGAGGTCGACCTCTGCTACGGGGGTAAACCAGCGAAGATGAAAGCTTTCACCTTCCTCGACGAAAAACGCTGTCTCAGCAAGATTGTTCTCCGCAGCGATCGAGAGCATTACGTCGTCGGGAAGCCATGTCTTGAGTGAGCACACAGCAGCCGGATTCCCGCCGAAGACGCGTTCCGTGAACGCATCAACCTGATATATCGTCAGTTCCATGAAATCTCCTTTTATGAGAGTACGTTTTTAGGGTGTACCGCGAAACGTTAGGACCCTATCAGGGCTGCCCCGCGCGAAGCAGGGCTCTACCCGAGCTTTCTTTCAGGGCAGTTTTGATAGGGCCGTTTGAAGGGAGCCGCTGGTGTTTTGCGGCG